>Ga0134126_10000172_pt1 | contig 84539 bp, 72 predicted proteins | sample KB31752_FD_96881 | JGI IMG/M metagenome (GOLD analysis project Ga0134126, IMG submission 96881) | Terrestrial soil microbial communities with excess Nitrogen fertilizer from Kellogg Biological Station, Michigan, USA - KB3-175-2 | ecosystem: Environmental > Terrestrial > Soil > Unclassified ...
GGCCCGCTTCGATACCCGCGACAGTTTGATCCTTGCCGCTGCACCGTTCGATCCTGCGCTGCTGGAACGCGATTATCCGCAATGGTTCAAGCGCGAACGCGTGGTGCGGATGAATGCGAACGACGTGGTCGAAGCCTTCGAAGAAAGACGCTTCGATGCGATCGTGCTGGAACGCCGCGCCGTCGCCGTCACCGCGCAAGATGCGCTGCCCGGGCTGCTGGCGGCGATTCGCGCGCGCGGCATTGGCGCGCTGCCGTGGAGCGATGTGGCCACGCGCCTGCGCGCGCGTGTCGGATGGCTGCGCCGCGTGATGCCCGAGGCCGGCTTGCCGGATGTTTCCGATGCGGCGCTGCTGGATTCACTGGAGACATGGCTTGCGCCCACGCTGGCCGGCAAGCGCAAGCTGGACGCACTGTCGGCCGAAGACTTGTCGAACGCGTTGGCCGGATTGCTCGCCTGGCCGCAACGCAAGCTGCTGGACGAAGCCGCACCCGATGCGATCAGCGTGCCGAGCGGCATGACGCGCAGACTCGACTACGCCGCGGCCACGCACGGCGACGCCGAAATCACGTCACCGGTGCTGGCAGTGAAGCTGCAGGAGTTGTTCGGGCTTGCCGAAACGCCACGCGTCGCCCATGACCGCGTGCCGGTGATGCTGCACCTCTTGTCGCCGGGCGGGCGGCCGATCCAGGTCACGCAGGACCTGCGCGGCTTCTGGGACCGCACGTACGCCGAGGTGAAAAAGGAATTGAAGGGACGCTACCCGAAGCACCCATGGCCCGACGATCCATGGACCGCGGCGCCGACGCACCGGGCCAAACCACGCCGCTGATGCGTGGACTGCGCGCACTCCGGGAGAACATCCCCCGAGTCCGGATCGCATCCGCGATCTGGATCGGCCCCCTTGTTCCGAAGCGGGTGGACGGGTCGCCTGCACGCAGGCTCCTATTGCGAGTAACCCTGCCACGACGCCGGCCCCACCGCACCGCCACCGGTGTTGCCGAATACACCGGGATAGCGCTCGTTGGTCGGTTTGCCGTCGGGACCGAGCCTCGGTGAACGCGCGAAGCTGCCGGCGTAACCCGGGAATTCCACCGGGCTTTCCCAACCCTCCTTGCTGACCGCCGACACGCCGAAGAAGTAGTCGTCGAGGATGATGTTCTTCAACACCACCGAATCGGCATCGCCCGCCTTCTGCACCTGCTGCCACTGCGGCGCGGTGGTTTCGCGCCACCACGCGTTGTAACTCGCCGCGCCGGGTGACGGCTTCCACGACAGCGTGGTGTCGTATGCGACCGCGCCCTTCACGGTAAGGTCGGGCGGCGGTGGCGGCGCCATCGCCAGCGACGCCATCGTGATCGCGTCGAGCCGCGTGACATTGGCGAGGTAATCGAAGTCCACGCCGGAAATCACGTCGCCGTAGTGCACGCCGTTCTCCACGCGCACGTTCTGGTGCTGACGATCGTAATCCTCGTTCGATTCCGACAATCGCACCGCCGGAAAACCCTGCTCGAGGAACGGCACCTGGTCGCCCGAGCGGCCCCAGCGATCGGTGCGATAGACCATGCGCACGTGGAAGTCGTCGAGGTATTGGTCGGCCAGCGCCGCCATGTAGCGCGCGATGTTGCGCGAGGGCGAATCCACGCCGCCGCCGTGGTAGCGGCGGTACGCCGCCTGCTGCAGGGCCTCGTTGGACTTGGTGCCTTCGGAGAACACGCGGATGGTGTGCGGATCGTACGCGCCGTTGCCGCCGTGGTCGTTGCCCACCATGTCGTTGTTGAGGTCGGCTTCGACGTTCCAGCCGTGATCGACCGCATACTGCGCGATGATCTTGCCGCCGTACAGACCTTGTTCCTCGCCGGAATCGGCGGAGTACACCAGCGTCGCGGGGAACTTGTACTTCGACAGCACGCGCGCCGTTTCCATCAGCGCGGCGACACCCGCCGCGTCATCGTTGGCGCCGGGCGAATCGCCGGTCGCGTCCATCACGTCGCTGCGGCGCGAATCGAGGTGCGCGGTAATCACGATCACGCGATCCGGGTCGCTGGTGCCGCGCTGGATCGCGACGACATCCATCACCTCCGCGCCGGCCTTGGGCATGCGCTCGCCGGTGAACACCTGCGAGGGTTTGACGATTTCGAGGCAGCCGTTGCAGCCTTTTGAAATCGCCTCGAACTGCGCCGCCACCCAGCGCCGCGCCGCACCGATGCCGCGCGTTTTCGAAGTGGTGGTCGACAGCGTGTGGCGCGTGCCGAAGCCGACCAGCGCCGCGTCGGTCGCGTGCAGGTTGGACGCCTTCACCGCGCCGGCGATTTCGTGCAGTTCGGAATGGGTATTCACCGGTGGCGGCGCCGCCAAGGCAGCAGCGGTCAGGAAAGCGCCGGCGATGGCGGCGGACAGCGTACGGGTGCGCAGCATGACGTTTCCCTCCAAGGCAACCGCCCGAGGGTAGTCCTTTGCACACGCCGTTGCACGTGACGAAGGTCAGTGGTTGCCGGCTGCCAGGATCTGCGAGGCGCGCCACGCGGCGATGCGATGGTCGCCGGAAAGAAAATACGGCCACGTCTTGAACGGCGCCGCATCCACGGGTTCGGCGCTGCGATCGCTGGTCAAGAGAATGCCGTCGGGATGTGCGCGGCACCAAGCCTGCACCTGATCGTGTGGAATCCAGGGCAGCGGCTGGTGCAGGCGCCCGGTGTAACCGAACAAGCCGTTGTGCCATTCGACATGCGCGATCGCGACGTGTTCTGCCAAGGCCTCTTTCACGAATGTAGCTTCGGGTTCGACGTTCAGCGACGGCAACAGCGCCAACGCACCTGCCAGCATTGCCGCCGAAACCAGTGCGGTGGCGGACAACGCCAGCGAACGCGCGTCGCGTCCCCACAGGCGCCACACCCCCACCGCAATGATCACCCCCACGCATGCGAACGCGCCGATTGCCGGTTGCGGCGGCCAACCGAATATCTTCGCCACCTGCCGCGGCAATGCCGCCATGCCGATCGCGGCGAGCAGTGCCAGCAGCGCGAACAACCGCGGGCGCAAACGCGCACCGGTTTGTTGCAACAACCACGCACCCGCGAGCGCCCACGCGGGTAGCAGCGGCAACAGGTAATGGATCTGCTTGCCGCTGATCGCGCAGAACGCGACGAACGGCACCACCCACCAGCACCACAGGAAACGCCCGAAACGGTCGCGCCACAATCCCGCCCATGCCGCACGCGGCGCACGCAACGCCAGCAACCATGGCAGCAGCAGCACCGGCACCAGCGGCAGGTACCACCACCACGGACGGTTGTGCGCGAAGCTGTGGGCGATGCGGCCCGTGACCTTGTCGAGCAAGGGCTGCCAATACGTCGGGCCCGCATACCACGCGGCTGGCAGCAGCCAGCACAGTGCAATGGCGACACCGATCAACAGTCCGGCCAGCAATGCGCCATACCAGCGCAGCTTGTTCGCACGCGCAGTGCCGCTCCACAGCGGCGCAAGGATGGCAACGGCAACGATGTGCAACAGCACCACCGGGCCCTTGGCGAGAATGCCGAGTCCGATCGCGATACCGAGGGCGATGATGCCGCGTGTCCATCGCCGGCTATCGAGATCCAGCAGCGCGTGCAGCGCACCCAGCACGCACCACGCCAGCAGCAGGTCGAACATGATCGCCGTGCTGAACACGGTGAAGCCGAGGCAGCCGGCCAGCAGCCACATTGCGTGATCCGCACCGCGCGCGTCCATCCCGAGCCGCGCGGCGAGACGGCGCAATGTCAACAACATGCCCAGCGCAACGACCAGCGCTTCCACGCGCGCGACCCAGGTGTGCACGCCCACGATCTTCCAGCCGCCCGCGATCAGCCAGAACAGCAACGGCGACTTGTCCGAATACCAGGCGCCATTGACCGTCGGCACCAGCCACTGCCCGGAGTTGAACATTTCCCATGCAGCGGTGAGGTAGCGCGTCTCGTCGATGGGGATCGGCGGGAACAGCACAGCCAGCGGCAGCAGCAGCACGAACCACAGCGCCAGCCAGCGCCACTCGGGATTGTGCGTGACGCGCGACGTGTTCGTTACCGAAGTCTTCATCGCGCGCAGGATAGCCGAAACGAAATCGCCGACCTCTCGGTCGGCGATTGACGTGCAGCCGGAAAACCTATTTGCGACGCTTGCCGTTCTTGCCGCGCTGCGGATCGGCCGGCTCGCCCTTCTTGCCGAAGTCTTCCATCAGCGTCTTCATGTCTTCGGCGTGCTCCTCTTCCTGCGCCAGCACTTCTTCCAGCAGGCGCTTGGTGGTGGTGTCGCGATCACCCACGTAATTGATGATTTCGCGGTAACTGTCGATCGCGATGCGCTCGGCGACCAGGTTCTCCTCGATCATCGAGGGCAGGTCTTCCGGCACCACGAATTCGGCGTGGCTGCGCGTCGTCAATCCGGTCGGTTCGAAGTTGGGCGTGCCATCCAGCTGCGTGATGCGTTCGGCGATGCGGTCGGCGTGGCCCTGCTCCTCGTTGGCGTGCTCCAGGAACTCCGCCGCCACGCTCTTGGCGTTGATGCCGGACGCAAGGAAATAGTGCGCCTTGTAGCGCAGCGTGCAGACGATCTCGGTTGCCAGCGCTTCATTCAACAGCTTCAGCACCGTGTCGCGATCCAGCGTGTAGCTTTCCGTCACCGCGCCGCGCTTGATGTGCTCGCGCGCCCGCTCGCGAATGGTCTTGATGTCCGTCAGAAACGGCTGATTCTTGGTGGCCATGCCGGAACTCCTTCGTGATCTGCCCTGCGGGACGTTTCAGTCTACCCTCGCGTTCGTGAAGGCCACCAACACATTGTTTCGATCGCGTCCATTGGCGCAGGCTATCAAGCGCGCCGGTAAACATCGCCACCTTGGGCGCGAAACTCGGCGGCTTTCTCGGTCATGCCTTCATCCAGCGCCGTGATCGCTTCGACGCCGTGTTCGCGTGCGTAATCGCGAACATCTTGCGTGATCTTCATCGAGCAGAACTTCGGACCGCACATCGAGCAGAAGTGCGCGGTCTTGGCGGCGTCCTTGGGCAGGGTTTCGTCGTGGAATTCCTTGGCCTTGTCGGGATCGAGGCCCAGGTTGAACTGGTCTTCCCAGCGGAATTCGAAGCGCGCCTTCGACAGCGCGTTGTCACGCGCCTGCGCACCCGGATGGCCCTTGCCGAGGTCGGCCGCGTGCGCGGCGATCTTGTAGGCGACGATGCCTTCGCGCACGTCGTTCTTGTCCGGAAGACCCAAATGTTCCTTGGGCGTGACGTAGCAGAGCATCGCGGTGCCGTACCAGCCGATCATCGCGGCGCCGATCGCCGAAGTGATGTGGTCGTAGCCCGGCGCGATGTCGGTGGTGAGCGGCCCCAGCGTGTAGAACGGCGCCTCGTGGCACTTGTCGAGCTGCCGCTCCATGTTCTCCTTGATGAGGTGCATCGGCACGTGACCGGGGCCTTCGATCATCACCTGCACGTCGTGCTTCCAGGCGATGTCGGTGAGTTCGCCCAGCGTGTCGAGTTCGGCGAACTGAGCCTCGTCGTTGGCGTCGGCGATGCAGCCGGGGCGCAGGCCGTCGCCCAGCGAGAAGGCGACGTCGTACGCCTGCATGATTTCGCACATTTCCTCGTAGTGCGTATAGAGGAACGATTCCTTGTGGTGCGCGAGGCACCACTTGGCCATGATCGAACCGCCGCGCGAGACGATGCCGGTGACGCGTTTCGCGGTCAGCGGCACGAAGCGCAGCAGTACGCCCGCGTGGATCGTGAAGTAGTCCACGCCCTGTTCGGCCTGCTCGATCAGGGTGTCGCGGAACAGTTCCCAGGTGAGTTCCTCGGCCGCGCCGCCGACCTTTTCCAGCGCCTGGTAGATCGGCACCGTGCCGATCGGCACCGGCGAATTGCGCATGATCCATTCGCGCGTTTCATGGATGTACTTGCCGGTGGAAAGATCCATCACGGTGTCGCCGCCCCAGCGGATCGACCAGACCATCTTTTCGACTTCCTCCGCGATGGAAGACGTGACGGCGGACGTGCCGATGTTGGCGTTGATCTTGGTGAGGAAATTGCGGCCGATGATCATCGGCTCGGTTTCGGGATGGTTGATGTTGCACGGGATGATCGCGCGGCCGCGGGCGACTTCGTCGCGCACGAATTCGGGCGTGATTTCGCGTGGGATCGATGCACCGAAGGATTGGCCCGGGTGCTGCTGCGCGAGCGCGCTGCCGCGCAGTGCTTCGAGTTGCTGATTTTTCCCCCGCGCCGCGGCTTCTTCGCGGCGCAAATTTTCACGTGTTGCGATGAATTCCATCTCCGCTGTCACGATGCCGCGGCGCGCGTAGTGCATCTGGGTGACGTTGGCGCCCGTTTTCGCGCGCCGCGGTTTCGGCAGGTTCGGGAAACGCACGTCGGCGAGTTGTGCCGCTTCGGCGTGGCGGCGGCCGAATTCGGACGTGCGGTTGGGCAGCGTTTCGGTATCGCCGCGCTCTTCGATCCACTTCGCGCGCAACTTGGGCAGACCGGCCACGAGATCCGCCGTGAACGCCGCATCCGTGTACGGGCCCGAGGTGTCGTAAACCAGGAACGGCGCGTTCGTCTCGCTGCCGAACATCGCCGGCGTGTCGGTCAGCGCGATTTCGCGCATCGGCACGCGAACATCATCGCGGCTGCCGCGCACGTAAATCTTGCGCGAGCCGCGGATCGGCGACGTGACCGTTTCGGAAAGGGTCTGCGCCTGGCGCAGCAGTTCGGAGGGTTGGGCATTCATCGGCGCGTCCTTCTGGGCGAACGAAGCGGCGGCGCCAGTCACACAGCGAACTTCGTGTGGCGAAGCTCCCTACACCGGTGCGAACCGGATCAGGTTCCAAGGGTATGTCTCAGCCGACGCGATCCTTCGCCTGCGGCACCCCCGCTTCAAGCGGTTATTGGAACACGTTTGACGCGTGAACGCGAATGACGCGCATCAACGCGGCGCGTACGCCCTGAGGAACATCTCCACCGTTGCCTGCACATGCGCCTCGGCCTCCTCGCTGCTGGGCTGACCGCAACCGAAACACACGCGCGCGTGGTGCTCGCCTTTCAGCAGCGCGAAGAACTGGCTGGCGGCGCGATGGGTGTCGGCGATGTCGAGCTGGTGCGCATCGACCTCTTTCTGCAGCATCTCGGCCAGCGCGGCCTGCACCTGCATGGGGCCGGCTTCCCAGAACAACTTCGCCAGCTTGGGCGACTGCTGCGAACTCGCGACCAGCGTGCGGTGCAGGCCCAGCGCGCTATCGCTCATCATCATCGCGAAGAACGCGCGCGCCACCCCCAGCAACTGGCTGCGCACCGGTGCAGCGACGTCAACGTCGAACAGGTTTCGCGGCAGCAAGCCATCACATTTGCAGCGCACTGTTTCTACGAACAGTGCTTCCTTGCCGCCGAAGTGGCTGTACACGGTCAGTTTGGAAACGCCGGCTTCCGCCGCGACGGCATCCATACTGGTGCCTTCGAAGCCATGCTGCGGGAAGAGGCGCTTGGCCGCTTCCAGAATCGCGGCGCGCTTCTCCAGATCTTTCGGTCGCCCGGGACCACAACACCGTTCGGACGCGACGTTCATACCGATTCCTGCCTAATTCCAGTGACTTGCCAGATGCCGTTATTATACGCGCGAGTACACATTTTCTGCAGCGGCGTCCGTTTCGGGCGCCGTCCGCAGTGTCCGCCCGGTTGTCCGCGGACACGGCGGAGTCGCTCCGAACGCCTGCAGCAGATTGATCGGCAAAAGATTTTTGCGCGTGGGTGGCTGGCACGGATCGTGCCTCGCATGTCCCGCGCGGCGAATGACCGCCGTCATGTCGGCGCGGTGACTTCCGGCACTTCGTCGGCGCAACCGCAACCCGCAGTCTGTGTGCCGTTGCCCGCGACGACACGCGCACCTAAGCTTTTCGGTTTTTGGTACCCGATCAACACGCATGAACGAAGCAGGCATGAACATGAACCCTGAACTCACGGTTGCGCGTCGCAACATGGTCGAAAACCAGGTCCGCCCGTGGGAAGTGCTGGATGCCCGCGTGCTCGACGCGCTGGGCAAGTTGCCACGCGAAGCCTTCGTGCCCAAGGCCTACGCAGCCCTCGCCTACACCGACGTCGCGCTGCCCATCGGCCACGACGAAGTGATGCTGAAGCCCGCCGTGGAAGGCCGCATCCTGCAAGCGCTGCTGCCGGCGGCCGGCGAACACATCCTCGAAATCGGCACCGGCACCGGCTACTTCGCGGCCTGCCTCGCGCGCCTCTGCGCGCGCGTCACCAGCATCGATCATCGTGGCGACTTCATCGATGCGGCGCGCGCCCGATTGCATGCGCAAGGAATCGCCAACGTCGATTGCGTGCACGCGGATGCGCTGTCCGGCTACGCGCCGCTGGAAAAGTTCGATGCGATCGCCGTCACCGGCGCGGTCGCGACATTGCCCGCCGCGTTCGGCCAATGGCTGAAACCCGCGGGCCGGTTGTTTGTCATACGTGGCGTCGAACCCGCGATGCAGGCGGTGTTGCTGCAACGCGCGCCCGATGGCGGCTGGATCGAAGAGCGCCTGTTCGAAACCGATGCGCCATATCTCGCGGGCGCCGCACCGGCCCGTGCCTTCAGGTTGTGAAACCGGGGCGACGCCCCAGCAAGGATTCTTCGGCATGACCTCTCGCAACACGCCTCGCCCTTCCTTTGCGCTCCGCGCCTGCGCGCTCGCCGTCACGGCCGCACTCGGCTGCGCCCACGCGGCCACGGCGCATGCCGAAAACCTGATGGACGCCTACCGGCAGGCGCTGCAATCGGACCCGGTGCTCAAGCAGGCCGAGGCGCAACAGCGCATCGGCCGGGCCGGCGCGGCGATCTCGCTGGCGCCGCTGTTGCCGCAGATCAACGGCAGCGTTTCGCTGAATGACAATCATGGCACCCAAGGCCCGGCACTGGTCGACAATCCGAACGGCACGACGCAGATCGTCAACCAGGTTGGCACCGGCGGCCGCTCGCGCAGCCAATCGGTGGGACTCAATCAAACGTTGTTCGACCTCGGCCAGTTCGAGGATTGGCGCGCCAGCAAGGCCAGCGCCCGCTCGACCGAGGCGCAGTACGTGGCCGCGCAGCAGGACTTGATCCTGCGCGTGGCGCAGGCGTATTTCACCGTACTCAGTGACGAAGAACAATTGAAATACGCCGAAGCAAACGAGAAGGCATTCCAGAAACAACTCGACCAGGCTCAGGCCAAATACCAGGTGGGCTTTGCAGCGATCACTGACGTGGTGGACGCGAAGGCCCAACGCGACACCGCAGTTGCGCAGGTCATCACCGCCAAGAACCAAGTCTTCAACGATCGTCAGGCACTCGCCCAGATCACGGGACAGGCGCCCGGTACGCTCGAGACGTTGACGGACAACCTGCCACTGGATCCGCCGCAGCCGAACGACATGGAGGAATGGGTCAAGACCGCGCTGGCGAGCAACCCGACGCTGCAGGCACAACGCGAATTGTCCGAAGCCGCCCAGCACAGCGTCACGGCCGCGCATGCCGCGCATCTGCCGACGCTGGGTGCTTCGGTCAGCTATTCGCATGATGCGTCATGGGGTGGCACCTCCAGCAATCTCAGGAACACCAGCGGCCCGCCAAGCAATCTCACCGACAGCCGCAGCTCGGGCACCGCGGTAGGCCTGGTGCTGAGCGTGCCGCTGTTCCAAGGCGGTGGCATCATCGCGCGCGAAAGGCAGGCGATCGCGCAGCGCGACCAGACCAATGACCTGCTTGAGCAGGATCGTCGCAGCGTCGTCAGCAACGCCCGCAATGCCTTCAATGCGATCGAGGCAGGCATCAGCTCGGTCGAAGCGCAGAAGGCGGCGGTCGAATCCGCCAAGACCGCACTGGACGCGACCCAGGCCGGCTATCAGATCGGCACCCGCACCATCGTCGACCTGCTGCTGGCTCAACAGACGTACTTCCAAGCGCAAAGCGCCTATTCGCAGGCACGTCATGCATTGGTCGTCAACCGCCTGAACCTCGACTACGCCGCTGGCACGCTGTCGGTCAAGGACCTCGAAGCGGTCAATACCTTGCTGCAGTGACGGGCGCGCTCTCCCTGCGATAGCGCGCGCGCGCGAAAATCCTGCCGAGCATCACCATCGTGCGCCGCACCGCACCGCGCTCGCGCACGCACACCGCGTGCGCGGCCGCGCCCATCCGCGCCAACTCTTTCGGATTGCGCAACAGCTCCTGCACGGCTGTACCCAGCGCCTGAGTGGAAACCACCCGGCGCGCGGCGCCGGCTTCGATCATCGTGCGGGTGATTTCCTCGAAATTGAAAGTGTACGGCCCGACCACCACCGGTTTGGACAGCGCCGCCGGTTCCAGCACGTTGTGGCCACCGATCGGCACCAGCGAGCCCGCGACGAAGGCGAGGTCGCAGGCCGCGAAGTAGCGCATCATCACACCCATGCCGTCGATCACCAGGCATTGGGTCTCGGGACTCGCATCGCCCGCGCCATGCGTGGCGACGGCGAACCCGAGATTTTGCGCGGCGTGTTCGACCGCCCGGAAACGTTCCGGATGGCGCGCCGCGATCAGCAACAGCGCATCCGGTATCCGCGACAGCACCGCCAAGTGCGCCTCGAACGCGGCCAGTTCCTCGCCCTCGTGCGTACTGGCGGCAAACCACACCGGTCGTGTTTCGCCCCACTGCACCCGCAGTTCGGCACCGCGCTGCCGTGCGCCTTTGGGCATTGGCATGTCGTACTTGAGATTGCCGGAAACATGCACCCGCGCGGGATCCGCGCCGAGCGCGCGATAGCGGCGCGCATCCGCGTGCGACTGCGCCGCGACCAGTGCCACGTTGCGCAGCGCTTGCGCGACCAGCGCGCGGATCGGGCGGTAACCGCGCAGCGAACGTTCCGACAGGCGCGCATTCACCACCGCCAGCGGTATCCCGCGTTGCCCGCACTGGTGGAACAGGTTGGGCCAGATTTCCGTTTCCATCACCACCGCCAGCGCGGGACGAACACCATCGAGGAAGCGCGTGACCGCGCGCGGCAAATCGTAGGGCAGGTAGACGTGGAAAACCTCCTCGCCGAACAAGGTACGCACGCGCTCGGAACCGGTCGGCGTCACCGTCGTGACCACCAGCGGGCGTGGCGCGTAGCGCCGGCGCAAGGCGTGGATCAATGGCAGCGCGGCGTTCACCTCGCCCACCGACACCGCGTGCACCCAGATCGATCCGTCGAGGCCCGGGCCCGGGAACCGGCCGAAGCGCTCGCGCCAGCGCCGGAAATAACCGCGGTAACGGAACCCGCGCGCCGCCAGCCGCCAGACGATCACCGGCGTGGCGAGATACATCGCGACGGTATAGAGGAATCGCAGCATGGTGCGGAACCGGGATCGCAGCGGCGAGTATAACTTTGGCGCAGTGCCCGGCTTCGTGGTGCCCGTCAAATCAAGCGCGCCGCGGTGAGTTCACTCTTGAGGTACGCGTAATAGATCGGCGCGGCGACGACGCCGGGCAGGCCGAACGCGGCTTCCATCACCAGCATCGCCAGCAGGATTTCCCAGGCACGCGCGTGGATGCGGGTACCGACGATGTTGGCGTTGAGGAAATACTCCAGCTTGTGGATCAGGATCAGGAAGATCAGCGCGCCCAGCGCGACCCACAGCGACACCGACAGTGCGACGATCACGATCAGCGTGTTGGAAATGAGGTTTCCGATCACCGGCAGCAGGCCGACCACGAAGGTGATCGCGATCAGGGTTTTGGTGAGCGGCAGGTGCACGCCGGTCAGCGGCAGCACGACCAGCAGGAAGATCGCGGTGAAGATGGTGTTCAGCGCCGAGATGCGCGCCTGCGCGAACACGATGTCGTGGAAGGCGCGGGTGAAACGCGCACAACGCGCGGTCAGGTCGCGGCACAACGGTCCCGCGTCACCCGCGGGACGCGCATGCGTCAGCGCCACCAGGGCGCCCAACGCCAGGCCTACGAGAATGCGCCCGAATACGTGCGCGGTTTCCTTGCCGGCCACCTGCAATTGCGCGGAGTGTGCGCGCGCGAGCTGCGTGGCGGTGAAGCGGAAATCCTCGGCGCTCACCGGCAGGTACGCGACGATCCACGCGGGCACCTGCGTGCGCATGCGGTCGATGGTCGGCATCATGCGATCGAACAAGGTGTTCGGATCGCCGAGTTCCGCGCGGAAGAATGCCACCGCGCCGAAGATCAGCAGCGCCAGCAGGCCCGCGACGACGACGGCCAGCACGCCGACCACCAGTTGCCTTGCCCAGCCGCCCGGCCAGTGGCGCTCCAGCAGCGGCGCCAGCGCATCGACCACCGCGTAAACCAGCAGGCCCGCGATCAACGCCGGCAGCAGGTGCAGGAACATCACCAGCAGCAGCGCCACGGCGGCGGCGACGTAACTGGCGATCGCGGTATGGCGGTCGGCAAGGATGGGCAGGCGGTGGAGGTCGTTCATGCAGCCGAGTCTGGCATATTTTTGCGTTCATCCATGAACGCATATTTTTGCGATCTTCCCTGATCGCTGCGTCGATCGGCACTCGGCCAGATTCTTGCTCGAAAAATCGGCAACTCCAGAACGGCCATCCATGGCCTGACTTTCCACAACAGCAACTCCGTATGGATCGGCACCTGTGACCGGACCATTCACGACAGCCGCTTCGAGACTGGCTTCGCGGCCCCGAGTAAAATCGCGCAACACAGCCATCGAGAATTCGCATGTCCGCACGCACCGAAATCCCCGCCCGCGATCGATTGATCTTTGCGCTGGACGTGCCGGACCGCGCGGAAGCCGTCGCGTGGATGGACCGCCTCGGCGACAGCGTGTCGTTCTACAAGATCGGGCTGGAACTGCTGAGCGGCGGCGATTATTTCCACGTGCTCGACGAACTCGCGAAGCGCGGCAAGAAGATTTTCGCGGACCTGAAATTCCATGACGTGCCCGCCACGGTCGCGGGTGCGGTGCGCGGACTCGCACAGCGGCCGATCACGTTCGCGACGATCCATTGCGACAGCCGCGCGATGCTGGAAGCGGCCGCCGCGGCAAAAGGTCCGCTGCAACTGCTCGCGGTGACGGTGCTCACCAGCAACGACGCCAATGATCTTGCCGCGCTGGGCGTTGTGGGCGAACCCGCCGACGTGGTAATCGAGCGTGCACGCCTTGCGCAAGTCGCTGGCATCGACGGCGTGGTGTGCTCGGGCGCCGACCTGCCGCGCCTGCGCGATGCGCTGGGCCGTGATCTGCTGACGGTGTGCCCCGGCATTCGCCCGGCCGGGCCGGCCGGCGACGACCAGAAGCGCACCGTCGACGTACCCACCGCGTTCGCGCAGGGCGCGGACTACATCGTGGTGGGCCGGCCGATCCGCAACGCACCCGATCCGCGCGCGGCCGCCGACGCCATCGTTGCGCAGATCGGTCGCGCACTCGGCTGACTTGCACCGCTGCCGCACCCTCGCCAAACTCCGGCGCATGCGAATCCCGACCTTACCGTCCGTCCGCCGCCGCGCCGCTGCATGGACCGTTGCGAGTGCTTGCGCCCTTGCACTCGCGGCCTGCCATCACGCGCCACCGCCGCCCAGCAACACGACACCCGATGCGGCGGTCGCGACCAGCCTGCGCCTCACCGCCACGGGCGACTTCGACGGCCTGATGAAGAACCGCCTGCCGCCCGCCGACTACATGCGGTGGCGCAGCGAATGGGATGCCGCGCACGCACGTCCCGGCACCGCGTCCGCCACGCAGGACCAGCAGTTTGCGCAGATCATGCGGATGCTCACCGAGCCCGGCGCCGAAGCGAAGCTGGCCAAGCGGCTGCAGCCCGAACTGGCGAAGTTGCACGGCGACAAGAACGAGACCTTGCCGATCGCGAGCGGCATCCTGGAAGCCGCGGGCAGGCAGATGATCACCGCGTCGCCGCAACTCGACCCATCCCAGAAAACCATGGCCACACAAGGGCTGGAGGCATTGATCGCCTGGACCAAGACCACCGATTTCAGCGACGCGAAGAAAGCGAAAAAGGCGATCGACCTCGCCTGCAACACCGCGCGCCAGCTGCACGTGCAGACGCTGGCGCAATGGCGCGCGCAGGATTACGCGCAGACGATGCGCAGCTACGGCATCCTGTGGAATGGCCTCGAAGGCTTGTTGAACATCTACGGACTCGACCTCGCCAACAGCCTGGACTCGGCCGACGTAAGCGCCCGCGGAAACGACGGCACCCACGCGACCATCAAACTGGACATGAAACTCGCAGGCCGGTCACTCAGCGGTGAATGGCCGATGGTGAAGCAAGCCGGCCACTGGTACGACGCTGCCCTTCTGGAAGCGTGGCGAAAGGCGCATCCCGCGCCCGCCGCGACGGCTGCCGCAAGTGCGACGAGCGCCATTCCCGCTGGCCCCGTTTCATCGATGGCGCCGCCCGCCCCTACATCCGTGGCGCCGGCCGCTTCCGCCAAGCCGGCGTCGTCCGGCACCACGCACCGCTGACGCTGGCTTTTTAGTGGCAGGACGCGGCCGATCGCCGGGCCATGCGTGCACGCGCCCGCTTCCAGGCGCACGCGGAACAAGCCTTTGACGCGGATATGGGAGAATCGCCGCTCACATCCGCCCACCCGCACCGCACATACGATCCATGGCACGCGTCATGAGCGAAACCCTGTCCCGTGACACGCTGGTGCATGCCGGCTGGTGGCGTGCGTTGTGGGGCGCGCTGCTGGGGCCGTGGATCAAGATCAAGCGTGATCCTGCCGAACCCGTGACCCTGCTGGCGCCGAACACGCCGGTGATCTACGTGGTCGAGCGCAACGGTTTTTCCGACAGCCTGATCCTGGAGCGCGCCTGCCACGAAGCCGGTCTGCCCAGTCCGCTGGCGTGGGTGCCAGGCCTCGGCAAGCGCCGGCGCGCGATGTTCGCGATGCGCGGCACCGGCGGCTGTTCCAGCGCCGCGGCCGCGACCACGCCGCGCAGGACACGCTGCGGCAACTGTTGCGGGTGCTGGAAGCCGCGCCCGAACGCAATGTGCAATTGATGCCGGTCGCGATCTACGTCGGCCGCGCGCCGAACCGGCAGTCAGGTTGGTTCAGCGTGCTGTTCTCGGAGAACTGGGCGGTGGTCGGCCACTTCCGCCGGCTGCTGGCGATGCTGTTGAATGGCCGCGACACCATCGTGCGCTTCTCGCCGCCGATCTCGCTGCACGACCTGCGCGAGGAATCGAGCGGCGAACGCCTCGAACGCCTGCAACGCAAGCTCGCGCGCGTGCTGCGCGTGCACTTCCGGCGCGTGCGCACCACCGTGATCGGCCCGGATCTTTCGCACCGGCGTACCGTGGTCGATTCGGTGCTGAATGCCGAAAGCGTGCGCGCCGCGATCGCCGCCACCGCGGCGCGCGAAAACATTCCGCACGCCAAGGCCTGGCGGCAGGCGCAGAAGCTGATGGACGAGATTGCGGCGGATTATTCGCCGCCGTTCGTGCGGTCGGTGTCATTCCTGCTGTCCAATTTCTGGAACAAGCTGTACGACGGCATCGCGATGCACCACTTCGATACCCTGCGCGCGATCGCGCCGGGCTACGAAGTGGTGTACGTGCCCAGCCACCGCAGCCATGCCGATTACCTGCTGCTGTCGTACCAACTCCACATGAGCGGCGTGGTGGTGCCGCACATCGCGGCCGGCGTGAACCTGAACCTGCCGGTGCTGGGCGCGTTCCTGCGCAAGGGCGGCGCATTCTTCCTGCGCCGCAGCTTCAAGGGCAACGCGCTGTACTCGGTGATCTTCAAGGAATACATGACGCAGTTGATCGAGCGCGGCGTGCCGATCGAATATTTCGTCGAAGGCACGCGTTCGCGCACCGGACGTTTGCTCGCACCGCGCTTCGGGCTGCTGTCGATGACGGTGCGCGCCTTCCTGCGCGCGCCGCGCCGGCCGGTGCTGTTCCAGCCGGTCTACATCGGCTACGAAAAACTGATGGAAGGCCGCGCCTACATCGGCGAGCTGTCCGGCCAGAAGAAGGAAAAGGAAACCTGGCTCGCGCTGCTGCGCGGCGGGCGCAAGGCGCTGCGCCAGCACTACGGGCGCGTCACGCTGAACTTCGGCGAGCCGATCGAACTGACCACATTGCTCGACGCCGCGAATCCGGATTGGCGCGGCGTCGGCGACAGTCCCGACAGCAAGCCCGAGTGGCTCAACCACGTGCTGGATCAGCTCGGCGAGAAGATCCTCGTCAACACCAACCGCGCCGCCGACGTCAACCCGATCAATCTGATCGCGCTGGCGCTGCTGGCGGCGCCGCGCCACGCGCTGGCCGAGAGCGACCTGCTGGCGCAACTGGAATTGATGAAGGCGATCCTGACCGAGCTGCCGTATTCCGACCGCACTACGGTCACGCCGATGGCGCCGGCCGACATCGTCAAGTACGCCGAGCAGATGGGCTGGATTCGCCGCATCGCGCACCCGCTCGGCGACGTGCTGGCGGTCGAGGGCGAAAAGGCGGTGCTGCTGTCCTATTTCCGCAACAACGTGCTGCACCTGTTCGCGGCCGGCGCGTGGGTCGCATGCTGTTTCATCAAGAACCGGCGCATCGCGCGTGAGAGCGTGGTGCGGCTCGGGCGCGCGGTGTATCCCTTCATCCAGGCCGAACTGTTCCTGCCGTGGGACGCCAATGGTTTCTCGGGACGCATCGATGCGTTGATCGACCTGCTGATCGCGCGCGGCTTGCTGGCGGGCGGCGAAGGCCGCCTGCTGCATCTCGCCTCGCGACGCGAAGACGACGCGTACCAGTTGCGCCTGCTCGCGCACTGCCTGCTGCAGGCGTTCGAGCGTTACTACATCGCGATCGCGGCGCTGGTGAAGAACGGTCCGCATGCGCTGACCGCGGGGCAGCTCGAAAACCTGTGCCAACTCGCGGCGCAGCGCCTGTCGCTGCTGTACCAGCAGAGCGCGCCGGAGTTCTTCGACAAGAGCCTGTTCCGCGGCTTCATCCAGAAGCTGCGCGAACGCCGCATCGTGTGGACCGACGCCGACGGCAAGCTGGAATTCGACGCGGTGTTGAACGACGTCGCGCGCGATGCGCGGCTGATCCTCGCGCGCGAAGTGCGGCAATCGATCCTGAAAATCACGCCCGACGTGGTCGCGGAAGCCGCCGTCAGCGGGCAAGCTTCGCCGTAAGCCGGCTGCGCATTGCCGGCCATTCGGCCGCGATCACCGAATACTCGACGCTGTCCCGGATCGTACCGTCGTGACGCAGCTTGTGCTGCCGCAACACGCCGTCGCGATGCGCGCCCAAGCGTTCGATCGCCTGTTGCGAACGCGTGTTGAGGATGTCGGTTTCCCAACCGACCGCCGCGCAACCGAGCGTGTCGAAGGCGTGACTCGCCAGCAGCAGCTTGCACGCGGTGTTGACGTGCGTGCGCTGGCAGCTCGCGCCATACCACGTGTAACCGATCAGGATGCGCGGCACATCGGATTTGAAGTCGTAGTAGCGCGTGCTGCCCGCGATCGTGCCGTCGCGCTTGTCGCGCACCGCGAACGGCAGTGATTCGCCGGCGGCCTGCATCGCCAGCGCTGCCTCGACATACGCGCGCATCGCACCCGGCGGCGGCACGTAGGTCACGCGCAGGTTCCACAGCTCGCCGTCGGCGGCAGCCTGTTCCAGACCGGCGACATGATCGAGCGTCAGCGGCTCCAGCGCGACGAATGCGTTTTCCAGCACGATGGGCTCAAGCATCGAGGTCGGGGATCAGCTTGTTCTCGAAATACGCGATCATGTCCTTGAGCTTCAGCTTGCGCTTTTTCAGGCGGCTCAGCTGCAGCTGGTCGCAGCCCGCATCGCCCGCCAGTCTCGTGATCGCGACATCGAGGTCGCGGTGTTCCTCGCGCAATTCGGTCAGACGCCGGACCAGCGTGGCGGGATCATCGTCGGGCTGCATGGCGGCAGTGTAGCGCCGCCGCCGGGCGCGCTAAACTGGCCCGTTCATGCCAGCCGTCGACCGCCTCCACTCCACCAATCGCAAGCAGGCGCACGAGGCCGCGCGGCTTGCCAAACGGCTGCGCCATGCGGTCGGCCGGGCCATCGCCGATTACAACCTGATCGAAGACGGCGACCGGGTGATGGTGTGCCTGTCGGGCGGCAAGGATTCCTGGACGCTGCTGGATCTCCTGCTGTCATTGCAGGCGAAGGCGCCGGTTCGCTTCGAATTGGTCGCGGTGAATCTGGACCAGAAGCAGCCGGGTTTTCCCGAACACGTGATTCCGGATCATTGCCGCGCGCGCGGCGTGCCGTTCCACGTGATCGAGCAGGACACCTACAGCGTCGTCACGCGCGTGGTGCCCGAAGGCAAGACGCTGTGCAGCCTGTGCTCGCGGCTGCGGCGTGGCGCGCTGTATGCCTTCGCGGAACGCGAAGGCTTCAACAAGATCGCGCTGGGCCATCATCGCGACGACATCCTCGCCACGTTTTTCCTGAACCTTTTTCATGGCGGCACGCTGAAGGCGATGCCGCCGAAACTCTTGTCCGACGACGGCAAGCACGTGCTGATCCGGCCACTCGCGTATTGCCGCGAAACCGAGATCGCCGAGTACGCCGCACAACGCGCATTCCCGATCATTCCATGCAACCTGTGCGGCTCGCAGAAAAACCTGCAACGCAAGCAGGTGCGGCGGATGCTGGATGCATGGGAGCGCGAACATCCCGGCCGCAGCGAAGCCATGTTCCGCGCACTCGCGCACGTCGTGCCTTCGCATCTGGCCGATGCCGAACTGTTCGACTTCGCTGCGCTCGGCTCGCGCAGTGAGACATCGCGGCCGGATGCTCACGCGTGGCTGGACGGAAATTGAAAATCGGGATCGGGAATCTTTTAAAAAACCGCATCTCCGAACCGAACGCCAGATCCTTCCATTCCCCATTGACTATTCTCCATTTACGGCTCTATCAATGTTCTTCCGCAATCTCACCCTGTTCCGTTTCTCGCCCGCCGTCGCCAAATCGCTGAAGGATCTGGATGCCACGCTCGCCGATCACGCCCTGCGCGCCTGCGGTCCGCTAGAACTCGCCACGCGGGGCTTCGTGTCGCCGTTCGGCCCCGATTCCGAAATGCTGAGCCATACGGTCGGCAAGGCAACGCTGGTCACCCTCGGCAGCGAGGAAAAGCTGCTGCCGGCCGCGGTGGTCAACGCCGAGCTGGGCAAGCGCCTGCGCAAGGAAGCTGAACGCCGCGGCAAGCCGGTCGGGGGACGCCAGCGCCGCGCGATCAAGGTCGAAGTGCTGGACGTCCTGCTGCCCCAGGCCTTCGTCCGGCCGTCGCGGCTAAGTGTTTACCTGGATTCGAAAAACGGCTGGCTGGTGCTGGACACGGCCAGCCGCAAGGCGGCCGAAACCGCCCTGACGAGCTTGCGCGAGGCGCTGGGCAGCTTTCCCGCCCAGCCGCTGGCCGCCGCCGAAACCCCGCGCGCCCTGATGACGCAATGGCTGGCGCATGGCAAGCTACCCGATGGGCTCGCACTTGGCGACGAATGCGAGCTGCGCGATCCGGCCGGCGGGGCGATCATCCGCTGCCGCAAGCAGGAACTTGAAAGCGCCGAAGTCCGGGCGCATCTCAAACAAGGCAAGCAGGTGTTCCAGCTCGGCTTGCAGTTCGAAGACCGCGCCAGTTTCGTGCTCGGCGAGGACCTCGTAATCCGCAAGTTGCGTTTTCTCGACGTCGTGCAGGATTCGCTTGACGCCGACGGGCGTGACTCCGCGGAAGCCGAACTCGATGCACGCTTCGCCTTGATGACACTGGAGCTCGAACGGCTGTTCGAGGGTTTGCAACAATGGTTCGGGCTGGAACGCCCCGACGAGAGCAGCAAGAAGGCGGCATGACCCCGGAAGGCGACTTCCTCGAACTGGCGACGGGCAAGGGCGGCACCATCAAGGTGTTGAAGGCCATGCACCCTCGCGCGCGTCGTCTGCGCCTGTCGGTCACTTCGCACGGTGCGCGCATTTCGTATCCGCGCGGCACCCATCCCGCGCAGGTGTACGCGTTCCTGCGCGAAAACAGCGACTGGCTGGAACGCAAGCTGTCCGAACTGCGCGTGCCGCGCCGCGGTCCGCCGCCGCTGAAACCCGGCGTGCCCACGTTGATTCCGTTGCGCGGCGAGAGCGTCGAACTCACGTGGCGCGAAAGTGAATATCCGCGCATCGAATATCTCGGCGACGAGCTGCGCCTGCACGTGCCGCGCCCGTTCACCACCGCGATGCCGGCCGCGCGCAACCTGCTCGCGGCGTTCCTCGAAACCCACATGCGGCGCGACCTGTCGCGCTGGATGGCGCACGCATCCGAACGCCTCGATGCCGCGCCCACCGGACTGCGCATCAAATCGCTGAAAAGCCTGTGGGGCAGCCTCGATGCGCGCGACCGCATCACGCTCGACCTGGCGCTCGCGCTCGCGCCACCCGCCGCGCTGCGCTACGTGCTGGTGCACGAGATGTGTCACCTGAAAGTGCGCAGCCACGCGCCGCGCTTCTGGACGCGTGTCGGCGAGCTGATGCCGGGCTACCAGGCACAACGCGACTGGCTGCGCGAACACGGCGCCATCCTCAAGGCCGAGATGGAACGGCTGATCGCGCCCTGACGAGTCAGGTGATCCAGCCGGCCAGCACAATCAGCGCCACCACGGCGAGCCACACGATCAGCACCCGCAGCATCAGGCGTCGCGCATCCGCAAGTTCAATGAGCGGGTCGTGCGTGTCGGTGCTGGGACCATCGCCGGCTTCGATGTCCGCATCCACGCTCGAACGCGCCACCGCTGCCAGGAAATCGGGATCGAGGTTCTCCATCGAATGCCCGGGCAGCCCATGCCATGCGCGCCACGTGCCGGCCACGGCATCGAAATTGGAAACCAGCGCCATCGCCAGCACCATCAGGTGCGCGGGGATCCAGTCGAGCGCATACGCGAAGCGCCTCGCCGCCTGGCGCGTGCGCGGATCGGTGGTTTCAGTCGTGACCCAAGCCAGCCGGTAACCCAACGCGCCGGCCGGACCCAGCAGGAAGAACCAGAACAACACGCCGAAGCGCCGCCGCAGCGATGCCATCACCGCGGCTTCGACCAGTTCCGGTGCGGTGAACGCGCGCGGCGCGCCATCGGGAACGCTGCGCAGGTTCTGCGCGGTGACGAGGCGCGTGGCTGGATCGTCGTTGTGCAGCACGGCCTCGAAATCGCTTTCGAGTTCACGCGGGCCGAACGTGTAAAACAGGATCAGCACCGCGAACGCGAGCGCAGCGACCACCAGCAGCCAGCCCTGCAGGAAATGCGCGATGACCGCGCACACCACCACCGGCGGGATCAGCGCGAGCGCGACCCTGCCGCCGCCCTCGGCGAAATCGAGCGCGGCGAGCCAGCGGTGATACCAGCCGAATTGGCGCAGGTTCGCGACATTGCCGGGCCAGACGATCAGCACCAGCAGCACGATCAGTGCGGCAACGAGTTCGATGGCCATCGAGCCCCTGATTTACGCGAGTGTCCGGCGCGATTGTAACGGGACGGTCGACGGGCGCGATCAACCTGCGCGCGGCAATTCGGACAATTCGATGCCTGCGCGCATGCGCAGCCAATGTTCGATCAGTCGATAGGAAATCGACAGCGGCGTGGAGACGCGCAACGTGCCATCATGCAGTCCGTCGGTGATTTGCTGCGCGGTGAACCAGCGCGCGTCTTCGAGTTCGCCGTCGGCCAGGTTTATCGCGCGCCCTGCCGCGGTCGCGGTGAAACCGAGCATCAGCGACGCCGGAAACGGCCACGGTTGCGAGGAATGGAAATCGCAATCGAGGACCTCGACACCGGTTTCTTCGCGCACTTCGCGGCGCACTGCGTCGGCCAGCGACTCACCCGGCTCCACGAATCCCGCCAGCGTCGAATACTGGCGCGGACGCCATGCAGCCTGTCGCCCGAGCAGGCAGGCATCACCGTGTTCCACGATCACGATGATCGCGGCATCGGTGCGCGGAAAATGCAGACGACCACAATCCCCGCATGCTGCGCGATGGCCGCCGTCGATGAGCGCGAGCGGCGCGCCGCAGTAGTTGCAATAACGCATGGCGGCTTGCCAGTTGGCGAGACCGCGCGCGTAGGCGAACACGGCCGCATCGTCACGTTCGAGTTCGGATGCGGCCGTGCGCAGATCGAGCCACTGCGCTTCCGGAAATGTCGTCGCGTGCTCCACCGGTTCGCGCAGCGCGTAAAGCGGCGTGCCCGCGATGCAGCCGAGAAAATTGGCCGGCGCATCGGGCGCGAGCTTGCCGGCGCCGATCCAGCACAACCGATGCTCGCGCACCGGCGCGCGGCCCTCGCTGTCGAACGGCAGCCAGCGCGCGTGGGCGGCCGCGCATTGCGCAGCCATCCATTCCGCATTCGCGCGATGTTCGCCGCAGCGGTCGAGCGGCGAACAGGTGAAGGTATTGAGGCGCGTGCGGCCCGCTGAGCTCATGAAGTAGGAGTCTCAGCAAGGCTCGTTCGAAGCGGCTGTTGTGAGCAGTCAGGCCAAGAATGGCCGTGGTGGTGTTTCGTATTCGCGGATGACCGCTCGCGCACGTCAGTTCGGGAACACGGCGATCAGGGATGATCGCATGACAAAGCTAGGCGGCAAAGGAACTGCCACACCCGCACGTCGTCTTCGCGTTCGGGTTGTGGATCACGAACTGCGCGCCCGACAACTCTTCCACGTAATCGACCTCTGCGCCTTCGAGGTATTGCATGCTCAAGGGATCGATGAGGAATTCAACGCCTTCGCGATCGAGCACGTAGTCGTCATCGGCACGTGCTTCGTCGAAACTGAAGCCGTACTGGAAACCCGAGCAGCCGCCGCCTTCGATGAACACGCGCAACTTCAGCGCCGGGTTGCCCTCTTCGGCGATCAGTTCGCGCACGCGTCCCAGCGCAGCGTCGGAAATCCTGAGCGCGGGTTCGGCGGGAGTGGAAATGTCGTTCATGCATGCACCTCGACAACATGATGGAGGCGGTGCCGCGGCCGATCAAGGCGCGGGAGCCGTGATGGCCGTCGCCGCGCTCCAGTCGAGCGTGCGGGTGATGCTGGACCCGCCAGCCGGCTGCAGCGTGACCGTGATGCGGTTGGGAACGAAACCCTTGGGCAGCGCCAGCGAACCCTGCACCTGCTGGAAGAACTTGAACGCGAACGGGATGCCGTCCCTGCCGGCGGCGCCGGACAGGTGCGCCCAGTCGAGCGTGGTCAGTTTGCCGCCCAGCACGCCTTCGACGGCGACCGTCAGCTTGCCGCGCGCCGAGTCCGCATTTTCCGCGGTGTTGACCAGGGTGACGGTGAAGTTCCACGCATTGGTGTTCTTCACCGGCGTCAGCGCGACGTTATGCACGCCGAGCCCCGAGCGGCTGCCGTCGATGCCGATCAACTTGGCGTAGAACGCCTGCTCCTGCTTCAGCGTCTGCATCTCGACATCGTGGCTGGCCATGGCCTGCTTCAGCGCGGCGATGGTCGTGTTCGCCGTCTGCTGCTGCTGGACCAGGCTCTGGTTCTGGCTTTCCAGTTCGGCATTGCGGGCAGCCAGGCGGTGTGCGCGGGACTCGAGTCCGTTGGGAAATCCGACGCCACGTCCGAACAGCGCGCCCAGCGTGAAGATCACCGCGAACGCGAGCACGCCCGCGGCGCCGATCAGCCAGCGTTGGCGCGTTTTCGGGAGTGCGTGGAACTGGTCCAGCCAATGGTGGAAGATCGTCGAAGCCATGCGGATGCGGATGTCGAGTCGGTCGCTTATACCCAGCCGTGGCGGCAGGCGCAACCACGCACGAATACGACCACGGAAACCCGCAACCGTTCACGTCGGCGTTAGCGCAGCCGCACTTGCCGAAGGTTCGCGGGCTGTGTTTGAATCCGGGCCATGATCGACGTGGACGGCTACCGCCTGAATGTAGGCATCGTGCTGCTGAACGCGCGTGGCCAGGTGTTCTGGGCGCGGCGCGTGCAGCGCGACGGCTGGCAGTTCCCGCAAGGAGGCATGAATACGGACGAAACTCCGGACGAAGCGATGTACCGCGAGCTGGAGGAAGAAACCGGCCTGCGCGCGGACCAGGTCGAAGTTCTCGGCTCGACCCACGGCTGGCTGCGCTACCGGTTGCCGCCGCGCTACGTGCGGCGCGGGCAGCGGCCGACCTGCATCGGCCAGAAGCAGGTATGGTTCCTGCTCAGGATGCTGGACGATGACGAAGCGTTCCGGCTGGACAGTCATGCCACGCCAGAATTCGACGTCTGGCGCTGGGTCGATTTCTGGTATCCGGCCGAACACGTGGTGGATTTCAAGCGCGACGTCTACCGCCGCGCCTTGCGCTATTTCGCGCCGCTGGTCGAAGCGGCGTGCTCGGTCGAGATTGGCGTGGGCTTCCCCAAAGCTACTTGACAATCATTCGCATTCGCGTTCAAATGGCGTTCGTCGAGCAAACCCACTCGAAGAATCCGCCATGTACGTTTGTGTCTGCCAAGCCGTTTCCGATCATGACATCCGCCACGCGATCGCACGCGGCGCGCGCACGTTCGAAGACGTGCAGACCCGCACCGGCTGCACCACGTGCTGCGGATGTTGCGAGGGCGAAGCGCGTGAACTGGTCGAACACGCGCTCGACTCCGAGCGCTGCGCTGCCGCGCTGCCCGTCGCCGCCTGAAAAACGCGCAGCAGCTGCAATCGATAATCACTTCGTCGCGCTGCCGCATCGGGCGGTATAGTCGCGGACATCGCGTGTGTTGCGCGCGTCCTTTCGCACAAGGAGTCCAGCATGAAAGGCGACAAGCAGGTCATCGAGCATCTCAACAAGACGCTGGGCAACGAGCTGATCGCGATCAACCAGTATTTCCTGCACTACCGGATGTACGACAACTGGGGCTTCAGGGAACTGGCCGAACACGAGCGCGCCGAGTCGATCGACGAGATGAAGCACGCCGATCGCCTGATCGAACGCATCCTGTTCCTGGACGGCCTGCCCAACCTGCAGAAACTCGGCAAGCTGCTGATCGGCCAAACCCCGAAGGAATGCATCGAGTGCGACCTGAGGCTGGAACGCCAAGCGCTACCCGACCTGCAAGCCGCGATCGCGCATTGCGAAAAAGTCGGCGACTACGTCAGCCGCAGCCTGTTCGCCGACATCATGCATTCCGAAGAAGAACACATCGATTGGCTGGAAACGCAACTTGGCTTGATTGAACAGGTTGGGTTGGAGCGATACCTGCAGACGCATATTCGCAGTTAGTGCTCTTATCCATGTATTACGAAATCTTGGTGAATGGCTCATCGCTCGGCGTTGTCGGCCATCCTGACGTGAGAAATATGCATCTGTCGGTTCTGGTGATGCCCGACGGCCCGGAAGTGTTTGCCATCGCCGTGTGTGAGGAAGCCGGCGAGTTGTGGCTGTACGATTGGATCCAATACGCAATATCAAGCTCGGATATTGTGGAGTTTCGTCTGGCCGCGACGAGCACCACAGTAACGCCTCGCAACAAATACAAGTTCAAGTCAAGAGCAGGCGATGTCTAGGCGCTAATCATTTAAGCGTGCAGCCCAGATGCCTCCCCGTTGTTGCGAAATCCAGAGGCCTTGATTGTGCGGACGCCCCGGATTCCGCTTCGCTCCATCCGAGCTATGCTGCTTCGCTCACCGGGCTACGCACCTGGGAAACACGATGTCTACGGACAAATCTTTCGTTGAGTACGTGACGGAGCAATCCGGGTTGCGGGAGCGCATTACACACAAAAAGATGTTCGGCGAGTACGGCATCTACATTGATGGCAAGGTCGTGGCCTTTGCCTGCGACAATAGCCTTTTCGTCAAAGCCGCCGATGCCATCGCTGCAATGACGGCGAGCCTGCCGCGCCGTCCGCCGTATCCCGGAGCAAAGCCCTATCCGATTGCAGACGAACTGCTCGATGATTCAGATCGACTGCAGGCATTGCTGATTGCGACGGCTGCGGCGATGCCGGAGCCCAAGGCCAAGCTTCCCAGACGCGCCAAAAAGAAACGCGCGTAAGCGGCGCTTACGGCCGGTTGTAACGCTGCCTCAGCGCAGTCGCCGCGTTGGCATACAACTTTTCCAGCGCCGCGACGCTGTCCAGCGGGTTGGCGAGCGTGCCGTTGCGCGCGGCTTCCTCAACCTGGCGCGCGCGTGTGGACAGCGGCATCGCGCCAAGATTGGCGCTGGATGATTTCAGCGAATGCGCGAGATTGCCGACTTCCGCGGTGTCACCGCGCGCGGCCGCCTCCTGCAGATTGCGCATGCGGGTTTCGCCGTCGCGCAGGTAGGCATCCACCAGCGTGACCAGTTCGTCGCCCATGATGTCTTCCAGATCCACCAGCGTCGCGGTGTCGAGGGTGTCGGGCGGTGGCGGACTGATCATGGGCGGAGTCGTTTGCAAAGAAGGTGGTGTCGCGGCTGCGCGGGCGACGGCCGCGGCAGGCACTGCCGCCACGGCAACCGCATGCGGGGATTGCTGCATCCAGCGTGCCAAGGTCTGTTCCAGCAGCTGCCGATCCAGCGGCTTGGACAGGTAATCGTCCATGCCGGCCTGCAGGCAGCGTTCGCGATCGCCGGACATCGCGTGCGCCGTCATCGCGATCACCGGCATGCGCGGCTTGCCCTGTTCGTTCTCGATTTCGCGCAGGCGCCGGGTGGCACTGTAGCCGTCGAGCACCGGCATCTGGCAATCCATCAGCACCATCGCGTACGCGCGACCACGCAACTTTTCGAGGGCGATTTCGCCGTTGTCGGCGACATCGACGGTCAAGCCGAGGCGCTCCAGCAATTTCTGCGCGACCTTCTGGTTGACCGGATGGTCTTCGACCAGCAACACCGTGCCGCTCAAGGGCTGCGGCGTGCCGCTGGCGGGCACGGACGGCAACGCGGGCACGCTGAGCACCGGTTGCGCGCGCGGCTGTGGCGCGCCGAACACGCGGCGCACGCCCTGGCGCAAGGCGGCATCGTCCATGCGCGCCGCGGCGGTGTGGACACGTGGATCGGGCGCGGTGGCCAGCCCGAGCGCCAGGATGCGCAACTTGTCGAGCTGGCGTTCGCGCAGGATGCTTTGCATCAGATCGGAAACGTCGCCGCCCACGCTGGTTGCGTCCACCAGCAGCAAGTCGAAGCTGAAGGAGTCGCCGAGTGGTGCGGCCTGGCGCAGGCGCGAGAGCGCCGCCGCGGTGTCGGCCACGTGCGCGACGTCCAATTCCAGCGTCGCCAGCACCGGCGTGATGGCTTGCGCGCGCTGCGGACCCGCCGCCAACAACGCGCGCGATCCCGCCAGACTCTTGTGCTTTCCCGCGATGTCGCCGGGCGCTTTCTCGAACGGCACGGTGAACCAGAACACCGAACCGCGCCCCGGCTCGGAGCGCACACCGATGCGCCCGCCCATCAGATCGACCAGTTTCTTGCAGATCGTCAAACCCAAGCCGGTCCCGCCGTAGCGGCGCGTCACCGACGCGTCCGCCTGCGTGAACGGCTGGAACAATCGCGCCGCGGCGTCGGCCGCCAAACCGATGCCGGTATCGCGCACCGCGAACAGCAACTCGTGCTGCGTGTCCGTGTCGCTGCGCTTGCTCACGCGCACCGACACGCCGCCGCGTTGGGTGAACTTGATCGCGTTGCTCATCAGGTTGGTGAGGATCTGGCGCACGCGCATCGGATCGCCGCGCACGATCGGACGCACGTCGGCATCCACTACCGCGCGCATTGCCAGCCCCTTCGCCTCGGCCGGCTTGTCCAGCAGGCGCTTCACGCTGTCGACCAGCTCGCGGATGTTGATGCTGACCGATTCGAGATCGAGCTTGCCGGCCTCGGCCTTCGAGTAGTCAAGAATGTCGTCGACGATGCGCAGCAGTTCCTTGGCCGACGCGTTGGACGTCATGAGGTATTCGCGCTGCACCGGCGTCAGGTCGGTGCCGAGCACGATGTCGAGCAGCGGCAGGATGCCGTTCAACGGCGTGCGGATTTCATGGCTCATGCTGGCCAGGAATTCGCTCTTGGCCAGCATCGCCGCTTCCGCGGCCTGCTTGGCCGCCAACAGTTCGCGCTGCACGCCACGCAGCGAGGACAACTCCGCCTGCGCAGAGGCAAGCCGCGTGCGCATCGCCACGTCGACTGCATCGGGAATCTGCGGCGAATGTTGCGGCGCGGCGATCGGCGCCGCGGCACGCACCAGCCACAACAACAACAAGGCCGCCAGCAGCAATGCCCACACTGCAAACACCTGCGGCACTGCCACCCAGCGTGCCGCCACGGCGCCCGCCGCAATCAGCGCCGCACTGGCGGCCCATCGCGGCCAGGTGGCTGCGAAACCGGGAGTCGTTGTTGCCAAGATCAGGTCTCCACCTGCGGTAGTGCTTCATCAAGATTGCTCGCAGGCGGCCGGAAGTAATTGCCCTGCAGCAGGTCGATGCCCGCCGTGCGCAAGCGTTCGACTTCGGCAATCGACTCCACGCACGGCGCCACCACCCGCAAGCCGCGCTCGTGCGCCGCCTGCACCACTGCGGACAGCGACAGATCGTCCAGCCCCGGTGCGAGTTTGACGTAATCCAGCGGCAGGTGCTCGATCCATCCCGCCGCGATGGCGTCGGCATCCACGCCGGCGAGCGACAGCCGTACCTCCGCCTGCCGCAGTTCCGGCGCCAGCGCGAGCAGCGTCCGCATGTTGTGGCGGACTTCCTCGGCGCGGAACTCGAGGATCAGCGAACCCGCTTGCACGCCGGTGGCCGCAAGCGCGACGCGCAGCGCCGACGCCCGCTCGCCGCCGCTCCAGCCTTGCAGCGACTGGCTCGCGAACAGGCGCACCGGATCGCCGTCGCGCAGGCGCTCGGCGAGTATCGCGATGCAACGTTGCACCACCCACGCGTCGATCGTGGCGATCGAACCGGTGCGGACGGCGACCGGCACCAGTTGCGCGGCGACATATTCCTGTCCGTCCGCGCGCAGGCGCAACAGCGCCTGGTACTGCGGCTCGGCGGCGCCGCGGATCGGCAAGATCGGCTGGAAAGCCAGCCCCAGCGAGCCGGAGGCCAGCGCCACCGCAAGCCGCTGGGTGATCGAGTTCGGATCCGGCGCGAGCTCCGAATAGATCGCAATTTGTTCGGGCTGTGCGCGCGCCGCGGACAGCGTGCGCTCGACCGCCGCCAGCGCCTGCGCCGGCTCGGTGATGGACGCGTCGAAGGCGCAGACCGCGCAGGCCAGGCCGACGGCGGAAGCCTGCGCGCCGAAGCGGGATTCGTGCGCCGCCTCCAGCAGTTCGCTCGCGAGCCCGGCGAGCTCGGCTTCGGCGCGGGTCGGCGAAAAAATCAGGTAACCGGCGTTGCCGTGCCGCGCCGTCATGCAACCCACGCGCGCATGGCCGACGATGAAGGCGCCAATCTGCGAAAGCAGCTGGTCGAACGAAGTCAATCCGAGATGGCTGCGCAAGGCGGCCGCGGCCTCGACTTCCACGGCCAGCAGCCCACCCTGCGCCGGACGGCCACCGCTGGCGGCAAGGTGTTCGGAAAGCGCATCCAGCAATTGCGAGCGGTCGTGCAGCCCGGTGCCGGCATCGCGGCGGCGCTTGCGCAGCGCGCGCGAGGCCGCCATGCGGGCGCGGCGCACGCGGTTCGTCACCGCCGCGACGAGGTGCGTCGGGCGGATCGGCTTGACCAGGAAATCATCGCCGCCCGCATCGAGCGCGGCGAACTGGCGTTCTTCATCCTGGTCGCCGGACAGGAACACGATCGGCGTATTGACGTAACCGTCGCGTTCGCGGATCAGCGCGGTCAGCTCGAAGCCGTCGCAATCGGGCATGTTGAGGTCGAGCAGCAGCAGGTCGGGCCGGAAGCGGTCCAGCTCATCCAGCACCGCCAGCGATTCACCGAGGATCTTGGTTTCCATGCCGGCGCGGCGCAGGATGGCCTGCGCGAACAGCGCCTGCGGCGCATCGTCGTCGACGATCAGGATGCGGTATGCGCTTTCCTGGTCAACGCTGGCAAGTTCCACCGCGGCTCCCACGATTTCTTCCGACGATGCCGGCAGCGCGACGCAGCGATCGGCGCCGGCGCGCAGCGCGCGCAACTGCAATTCCACGTCGGGCGCGCGCAGCAGCACCAGCAGGCGCACGCGATGCGCGGGATCACGGCGGGCGAATTGCAGCGCGGCCGAGAGCGCATCGAACGTCGTCTGCGCATCCGCCACCACGATGGCAAGGTCGGGCGGCGCCTTGCGCACCGCCTCGACCAGTGCGTCGATGCGATCCAGCAGCGCCACGTCGCAGCCCTGTTGTTCCAGCCGCAACAGCAGTTCGTTCACGGCGGGATCGTCGTCGTTGACGATCCGCACGCGCGGACCGTGGGCGAGTTCCGTCGAGGCCGGCGCTTCAACCGGTGCGGCCTGCGCGTCGTTGCCCGCCGGCGCACCCTGGACATCGGCGATGCCGAGTTGCAACCAGTACCGGTCGAGCGGAATCTCGCTGCGCGGAAACGGATCGCGTGCCGCCGTCGGGTTGACGGCGGGCATCCATTCCGGACGGGTCGGACCGGGCGAAGGCAACTGCAGGTGCGGACGCAAACTGTCGAGCAGCGCGTCGATCTCGGCGCTGGCCGCCGCATCGGGGACGGCATGCGCCGCGGACGGCAACGCCAACGCCGACTCTAGCGCCAGCAGACGCTCACCCGTTTCCAGCATCCCGTAACGGCCGCAGGCACCGGCGAGCACCGCGATCTCGTCGTGGAGCGCGCGCAACACGTTGCAATCCCAGCCGCTGCGGCACTGCGCGCGCGCCCGTCGCAGCAGGGTGCGCAACCGCTGCGGCAGATGCCGGCGAAACGCGGCCTGCAGTTCCGGACCGGGATCCTGCTGGGACAATTGCGATGCCATCAGGGCGACTCCCCCACGTCGGCGCACTATACCAAGCCGGGCTGCGGCAAAACACTTGTCGAAACGGCTGTCGTGAAAAGTCGGGCGATGGATGGCTGCGGTGATCTTTCCAACAGCTTGGCGGGACCGGCGAGCGAGGAACGGGAGATATAGGGGACGATCGCGATCAAAAAGGTTTCACAACCGCAAGGATCACGATCGCCAGCAGCAGCAGGCCCGGAATTTCATTGAACCCGCGCAGCTTGCGCGACGACCAGTGGCAACGGTCCTGCGCAAAATCTCGGGTGAGTTTCACCAGCATCGCGTGATAGATCACCAGCAGCAGCACCAGCGCGAGCTTCACGTGCAGCCAGCCGGATTGCAGGTAGAACGATTCCGTCGCGAGCGTGGCGATGCCGAATGCGATCGCGAGTGCAGCGCCGATGTGGGTCATCACCAGCAGGCGTCGTTCCATCACCTTGAAACGTACGCGCAACGCGGGCTCGGCCGCTTCCGCGTGATAGACGAACAGCCGCGGCAGATAGAACAGGCCCGCGAACCAGGTGACCACGCCGAAAATATGGAAGGCTTTCAGCCACAGGGGCAGCATCGTGGACTCCGTGCGGGTTGCATCAAGGCGAAAAGATCAGGACCACGTACGCGAGGAACAACAACAGGTGCACCAATCCCTGCATCGCGTTGGTGCGTCCCGAGCCCAGCGTGAGGATCGACACGAAAAAGGTCAGCACCAGCATCATCATGTTGGCAGGTGACAAGCCCAGGACCGCGGGACGGCCGAGGCACAGATCGATCAGCAGGATCGCCGGGACGGTCAGCGCGATGGTGGAGAGCGCGGTGCCGAGGCCGATGTTCATCGCGCGCTGCATCTGGTTGAAGCGCGCCGCGCGAATGGCCGCGATGCCTTCCGGCGCCAGCACCAGCACCGCGACGGCGAAGGCCGCCAGCGACGCCGGCATGCCCAGTCGCGCGACGCCGGTTTCCAGCGGCAGTGCGAACAGCTTGGCCAGCAGCACCACCAGCAACAGATACGCGACCAGCAGCACGGCATGGAACACCCAGCCGTGTGCCGCGTCGTGATGCGCGGACGCCTCCATCGCTTCGCCTTCGGCGACGAAGAAGCTGGTGTGCGTGCGCGTCTGGATCACCATGAACGCTGCATACAACAGCAGCGACATCACCAGCAGGAACAGTTTCTGCACCAGCGACAAGGTGCCGACACCGGAGGTGACCGTGAAGTCGGGCCAGATCAGCGCCAGCGTCGCCAGCGGGATCAACAGGCTCAGGAACGCCTTGGCGCCGCGCAGGTTGTAGGTCTGCTCGTGATGGCGCAGACCGCCGACCAGCAGCGCCACACCGATGATGCCGTTCAACACGATCATCACCACCGAGAACATGGTGTCGCGCCCGAACGCCGGGTTGTCGGCGTTGTGCAGCATCACAGTCACCACCGTCGCGATCTCCAGCGAGATAGCGGACAGCGTGAGCATCAGCGTGCCGTAAGGTTCGCCGAAACGTTCGGCCAAATGTTCGGCATGCCGCGTGGCCAGGATCGCGGCGAGCAATGCGCCCACAAAAAACGCGATGAACGCAATGGCCACGGCAAACCCGGCCGCATTGTTCGTGGCAAAGACGGACTTCGATGACCAGCCCGCAACCAGAATGGCGAGCGCAACCGGCAGCGGCCATTCGCTCAACCACGCGTGGGGGCATGTCGCTGCCGGCATGTCTTCGCTGCGCTGCATGGGCGGCTAGTATGCACGTCTTTGTGGATGCAACGGCAAAGCGATGGCAACGATAACCTGGGACGATTTCTCGAAGGTCGAATTGCGCGTCGGCCGGATCGTCGACGCGCGCCCGTTCGCCGAAGCACGCAAGCCCGCATACGTGCTGCAGGTCGACTTCGGCGCCGAAATCGGCATGCGCAAATCCAGCGCGCAGATCACCAGGTTGTACGCGCCGGAAGAACTGATCGGCAAGCTGGTGGTGGGCGTCGTCAATTTCCCGAAGAAGCAGATCGGGCCGTTGATGAGCGAATGCCTGGTCACCGGCTTCTACGATGCGAATGGCGACGTCGCCCTGTGCGTACCCGACAAACCGGTGCCGCTGGGCGCGAAGCTGGGTTGAATCGCGATCATCTCACGTTCTTGGTGCAACGACCGAGCCCATTTGGTGCAATCACGTCGATACGCTTTCATAAGCATTTGAATTGAAACGCTACAATGGCTGGCACGCCACTTGCACTTTCAAGCCATCCTTTCCCACGCCCGAGCCCGCCATGACTGCCGACAAAGTCCTCGAAACCCTCAAATCCGAAAATGTCGAATTCGTCGACCTGCGCTTCGCCGACATGCGCGGCGTCGAGCACCACGTCAGCTTCCCCGCGCACGCGATCGATGCCGACACCTTCGAGGACGGCAAGATGTTCGACGGTTCGTCGATCGCCGGCTGGAAGGGCATCAACGAATCGGACATGGTGCTGATGCCGGATGCCGCCACGGCCTTCATCGATCCGTTCGCCGCGCACAAGCAGCTGAACATCGTGTGCGACGTACTGGAGCCGTCCACGATGCAGGCGTATTCGCGCGACCCGCGCTCGATCGCGCGGCGCGCGGAAGCGTTCCTCAAATCCACCGGCGTCGCCGACACCGCGTTCTTCGGGCCTGAGCCCGAGTTCTTCATTTTCGATTCGGTGCGCTGGCAGAACGACATGGGCCGCGTGTTCTACGAAATCGGCTCCGAAGAAGCCGCGTGGGCCTCGCGCTACAAATACGAGGAAGGCAACCACGGCCATCGCCCCGGCGTGAAGGGCGGCTATTTCCCGGTGCCGCCGGTCGATTCGCTGCACGACCTGCGTGCGGAAATGTGCCAGGTGCTGGAGTCGCTGGGGCAGACCGTCGAGGTGCACCACCACGAAGTCGGCAACGCCGGCCAGTGCGAAATCGGCGTGAAGTTCAACACGCTGCTGCACAAGGCCGACGACCTGCAGACGATGAAGTACGTGATCCGCAATGTCGCGCACGCCGCCGCCAAGACAGTCACCTTCATGGCCAAGCCCATCGTCGGCGACAACGGTTCCGGCATGCACGTGCACCAGTCGCTGTCGAAGGACGGCAAGAACCTTTTCGCGGGTGAGTTGTATGGCGGACTGTCGCAGCTCGCGTTGTGGTACATCGGCGGCATCTTCAAGCACGCGCGCGCGATCAATGCTTTTGCCAACTCGACGACCAATTCCTACAAGCGCCTGGTGCCGGGCTTCGAGGCGCCGGTGATGCTGGCCTACTCCGCGCGCAACCGCTCGGCCTCCTGCCGCATTCCGTACGTGGCGAATCCGAAGGGCCGGCGCATCGAGGTGCGCTTCCCGGATCCGATGAATTCGGGTTACCTCACCTTCACTGCGCTGATGATGGCCGGCCTCGACGGCATCCTGAACAAGACCGATCCCGGCGCGCCGATGGACAAGGACCTGTACGACCTGCCGCCGGAAGAGGAACGCCATATCCCGCAGGTGTGTTCGTCGCTCGACCTGGCGCTGGAAGCACTCGACCGCGACCGCGATTTCCTGAAGGCGGGCGGCGTGATGGGCGACGACTTCATCGACGCCTACATCGCGCTGAAGATGAAGGAAGTCACCGCGTACCGCGCATCGACTCATCCCCTTGAGTATCAAATGTATTACAGCATCTGATGCACAGAACCATCCATGGTGCTTGGCGCCTGCCCGGCCTTCCCTGGCCGGGCGCTCGGCGCGTCGTGCGATGCGTCACTTCGCATCGCGCAAACGCCGCGCCGCGCCCACTCGAGTACCAGATGTATTACTCGATCTGACGAACGAGGCACGCAACGATGCAACATCCGTTCGCCGATGCCTTCCATTACAAGGCCTGGGCGAACCAGGACCTGCTGGACCACGGCGAGCGGCAATGGCCGTCGCTGCCGGAAGAGGATGCGCGTTTCTTCGCGCGCATCCTCAATCACACCCAGGTGGTCGATCGCATCTTCATCGGCCACATCACCGGCAAGCCGCACGGATTCGACGCCGACAACACGGCGGAAACGCCAAGCCTCGCCGCATTGCGGGCGGCGATGGCTCAGGCGGACGCGTGGCTCGTCGAGTACACGGCGCATGCGGACGAAGCGGAACTTGCCCGCGACATCCCGTTCGTTTTCACCGACGGCGATCGCGGCCGCATGCGGGTTGATGAAATGCTGCTGCATCTGCTCACGCACGGCAGCAATCATCGCGGCATGGCCGCGCGCGTGCTGGCCACGCACGGGCTGGAGCGCCCGCGGGACACCTTCACGCGTTTCCTGCACTTGAACGATCCGTCGCGTCGTGGCGGCCCGAGGGAGCCCGGTGCAGCGTGATCCGGACGGCGACTTGCGCGGACGCCGAGTCCGTCTGCACGATCTACAACCATTACGTCGCCCATACCGTCGTGACGTTCGAGGAACAACCGGTTGCGACAGCCGAAATGCAGTCGCGCATCGCTGCCGTGCTCGAAAAGCTGCCGTGGTTGGTACTCGAACACGACGGCGCGATTGCCGGTTACGCGTACGCCTCGCCATGGAAGGCACGCAGCGGTTATCGCTTCGCGGCGGAAAGCTCGATCTATCTTGCGCCCGCGCAGACGCGTCGCGGCTTCGGTTCCGCGTTGTACGCGCGCCTGCTGGAAAACCTGCGCGCCCGCAATGTCCACTGCGTCATCGGCGGCGCGGCGCTGCCGAATCCCGCCAGCGTGGCCTTGCACGAAAGACTGGGCTTCACGAAAGTCGCGCACTTCCGTGAGAACGGCTTCAAGTTCGGCCGCTGGATCGACGTGGCGTATTGGCAACGTGTGCTGTAGCGCCGGGACGCAGCTCTTCGAAACCGGATTGCGGAACACCTATCGCGCACCCATATTCGGGTCGTCCACGGCACGTGATCCCGATGCCTGTTTCGCTGCCGCTTTTCGATTCCGCTTCGTCCGTGGCAGCGCGCGAACAACTCGCACCCGGCGCATGGGTGCTGCGCGGCTTTGTGCTCGATCGCGCCGGGACGTTGCTGCGCGAGATCGAACACATTGCCGCGCGCTTGCCGTTCCGGAATCTGGTCACGCCCGGCGGCAAGACGATGTCGGTGGCGATGACCAACTGCGGAGAGGTCGGCTGGTTCAGCGATCGGCGCGGCTATCGCTACACCGGAATCGATCCCGAAACCGGCAAGCCGTGGCCCGCCATGCCTTCCGCGTTCGCGCAACTCGCGCGCGACGCGGCACACGATGCGGGTTTCGCTGATTACGCGCCAGACGTGTGCCTGATCAATCGCTACGAAATCGGTACGCGCCTAACGCTGCATCGGGACCAGGACGAGCGCGACCACCATTCACCCATCGTTTCGGTGTCACTCGGTTTGCCGGCGACCTTCCTGTTCGGCGGCTTCGCGCGAACGGATCCGCAGCGACGGATACCGCTGGCCCATGGTGATGTCATGGTGTGGGGCGGCCCTTCGCGGATGCGCTACCACGGCGTCTTGCCGGTCAAGGAGGGCGAGCATCCGCTGACCGGTTCGCGCCGCTACAACCTGACGTTCCGCGTGGCGCGCTGAGCTTGTCGACGCACCACACGCGCACTAGATTGGTGCAATGATGCGCACCAAGCTGGAAATGGAGCCGCTCGACCAACTCGCCACCGGCGTGGCGCGGCTGGACGCCGGCGGGCGCATCGTCTTCGCCAATCCGGCTTTCGCCGAATGCACCGGTTATGGCCTGTCGCGCCTGCTCGGACAAACGCTCGCGGTGTTGAAGCCGGAGGGCGAACGGCTGCATGCCCGGGCGCGGCGATCGCAGGTCGAACAGGGCGCACTCGCGCTGGCGGGCGTGACGGTGTGCGCGGCCCCGGGCAACGAGGCACGGCTGGATTTCAGTTTCACGCCGTCGACCGACGGTGCATGGGTGGAAATCCATCGGACCGCGACGGCGGGCGACGCCACGCGGATATCCGAATCGCTGCGTGGTTTCGCGCATGAGATCCGCAATCCCTTGGCCGCGATTTCCGGTGCGGCGCAACTGCTGGAGCAGCGCGCCGACGATACGCGACAGCGCGAACTCGCGCAATTGATCCGCGACGAATCCGCGCGGCTGGCGAGTCTGGCCGAACGCCTGCTCGGCGCGCGCAACACCATGGCCACGCGCGCCGTCAATGTGCACGCCGTGCTCGAACGCGCCGCGGAATTGCTGCGTGCCGAACGCGCCGACGTGGTCGTCGTGCGCGACTACGATCCCAGCCTGCCCGCATGGCAGGGGGATCCCGACCGCCTGCTGCAAGCCGTGCTGAATCTGCTGCGCAACGCGGTGGAAGCCAACGCGGCGCGCATCATCCTGCGCAGCCGCGCCGAAGCCGGCTGGCGCGATGCGCAGGGACAACGCGTGCCCGCGCTGCGCATCGAGATCGAGGACAACGGCGACGGCGTGCCGCAAGCCATCGCCGCAACCCTGTTCGAGCCGATGGTTTCAGGACGTCCGGACGGCACCGGGCTGGGCCTGGCGCTGGCGCGCGAAATCGCGCGGGAACACGGCGGCGAGTTGACCTTGCGGAGCCTCGACGCCGGCTCCTGTTTCGTGCTGCTGCTGCCGCGCCATCCGCGCACGGGAGGACAGGATGGGTGACATCTACATCGTCGACGACGACCGCGCGGTGCGCTTCGTGCTCGCGACGGCACTGCGCGACGCGGGACACACGGTGACGGAATTCGTCGATGCCGAAAGCGCGCGCCGCGCCTTGCAGCACGCGTCGCCTGATCTTCTGATCAGCGATGTGCGGCTGCCCGGCGACGACGGCCTCGCCCTGCTGCGCGAAACGAAGTCGGCCCATCCGCAATTGCCGGTAATCGTGATGAGCGCCTACACCGACGTGGCCACCACCGCGGCGGCGTACCGCGAAGGCGCGGCGGATTACCTGGCCAAGCCCTTCGATCTCGCGCATGCAGTGGCTTCGGCGCAACGGGCGGTCAGCGAATCGGCGCAGACGGGACAGCCCCCGCGCACGGCGGTGCCGCGCCACGCTTTGCTCGGCGAAAGTCCGCCGATGCGCGAAGTGTTCCGTCTGATCGGACGCGTGGCGGCCAGCGACTTGAACGTATTGATCACCGGCGAAACCGGTACCGGCAAGGAACTGGTCGCGCGCGCATTGCACGAGGAAAGTGCGCGGCGCGCGCGGCCGTTCGTCGCACTCAACACCGCGGCGATTCCGGCGGAATTGCTGGAGTCGGAATTGTTCGGCCACGAGGCCGGCGCGTTCACCGGTGCGCAGCGGCGCAGCGCCGGGCGCTTCGAACAGGCCGAAGGCGGCACGCTGTTCCTCGACGAAATCGGCGACATGCCGCTGGCGTTGCAGACACGTTTGTTGCGCGTGCTGGCCGGCGGTGAGTTCTATCGCGTGGGCGGCCGCGAGTTGATCCGCAGCGATGTGCGCGTGCTGGCGGCGACGCACCAGGATCTCGACGCGAAAGTCGCGCGCGGGGAATTCCGCGCCGACCTGATGCATCGTCTCGACGTGCTGCGCATCCACCTGCCGTCCCTGCGCGAACGGCGCGCGGACATTCCGCTGCTGGCGAAACGATTTCTCGCCGACGCCGCGCGCGAATTGAAGCTGCCGGAAAAACATTTCGCGCAGCCCGCACTGGATGCGTTGAAGAAGCGGGACTTCCCGGGCAACGTTCGTCAACTGGAAAACCTGTGCCGGCGGCTTGCGGTGATCGCGCCGGGCACGGCGATCCGGCGCGAGGATCTGGACGAGGCTGGAGCGCGCGCCACTTCATCGGCCACGGGCGCATTGCCGTGGGAATCGGCATTGCGCGCCTGGGCCGATGCGGAATTGACCGCCGGCACCGGCGACGTGCACGCGCGGGCGCGCGAACGCTTCGACCGCGTGTTGCTGGACGCGGCACTGGCCGCGCACGACGGCCATCGCCAGAACGCGGCGCAGGCGCTTGGCGTCGGCCGCAATACGTTGACGCGCAAGCTGGGCAGCTCGCGCACGCGCCGGGACAAGCAGGAGCACTGACACATGGCCATCATCGTTCGCGCCGCCAACCCCGAAGACGTGCCCTTTCTCGTGGAATGCAATGCCGCGATGGCGCTCGAGACCGAGCACAAGACGCTCGATCGCGACGTGCTGACGCGCGGCACGCACGCGGTATTCGACGATCCGCGCCGCGGGTTTTATCTCATCGCCGAGCTCGACGGGCAACCCGCGGGTTGCCTGCTCATCACCTACGAATGGAGCGACTGGCGCAACGGCGACTGGTGGTGGTTCCAGAGCGTGTACGTGACGAAACCCGCGCGTCGCGCGGGTGTGTTCCGCGCCCTGTATGCGGATGTCGAACGCCGCGCGCGCGCGGGCGGCGCGGTTGGCCTGCGGCTGTACGTCGAACGCAACAACGAACGTGCGCAGCAGACCTACGCATCGCTCGGGATGGAAGAAGAGGCGTACAAGATGTTGCGACGCGGGTTCATCGAGTTCGTGTAGGAGCAGGCCACGCCGCGACCGGACCATCGCAACCTCGGCCCGCTCCTACAATGAAACAAATAGCGAGGAGCCGGCCATGATCCCCCCAACCCGCCGCGTCGCCGTGCTCGGTGGCGTGCGCATTCCGTTCTGCAAGCGCGACACCGCGTATGCCGATCTCGGCAACTTCGGGATGAGCGTGGAAGTGATGGGTGCGCTGGTCGAGAAATTCGGCCTGCATGGCCTGGAACTCGGCGAAGTCGCGTTCGGCGCGGTGATGAAGCACCCTGCCGACTGGAACCTCGCACGCGAAGCGCTGCAATCCTCCGGGCTCGCGCTGACCACGCCCGGCATCACCACCGCGCGCGCCTGCGGCACCTCGCTCGACAACGCGATCCTGATCGCGCAGAAAATCGCGACCGGCCAGATCGAGGCCGGCATCGGCGGCGGTTCGGATACCACCAGCCAGGTGCCGCTGACCTATTCGAATCGGCTGCAGCAACGCCTGCTGGATTTGAATCGCGCGAAAACGTTCGGGCAAAAACTGCGCGCCGCAACACACGGCTTTCGTTTGCGCGACCTGAAGCCGCAGGTACCCGGCGTGGTCGAGCCGCGCACGGGGCTCTCGATGGGACAGCATTGCGAGAAGATGGCGCGCGAATGGAAGATCGGCCGCGCCGAGCAGGACCAGTGGGCGCTGGAAAGCCACCGCAAGCTCGCGGCGGCGTACGCTGCAGGCTTCTTCGATGATCTCGTGATCCCGTTCCGCGGCGTCACGCGCGACAACCTGCTGCGCGCCGACACCACGCTGGAAAAACTCGCGAGCCTGAAACCCGCGTTCGATCGCAGCTCGGGCAAGGGCACCCTCACCGCCGGCAACTCTTCCGCGCTGTCGGACGGCGCGGCGGCGGTACTGCTGGCCAGCGAAGACTGGGCTGCGGCGCACAAGCTGCCGGTGCTGGCGTATCTCACCTTCGCCGAAGTCGCCGGCGTCGATTACGTGCACGGCGAAGGCCTGCTGATGGCGCCGACGATCGCGGTGCCGCGGATGTTGCAGCGTGCGGGTTTGCGGCTTCAGGATTTCGATTTCTACGAAATCCACGAAGCCTTCGCGGCGCAGGTGCTGTGCCAGTTGCGCGCGTGGGAGTCGGCGGACTATTGCCGCAGCCGGCTGGGACTGGATGCGCCGCTGGGCGCGATCGACCCGGCGAGGATCAACGTCAACGGCTCAAGCCTCGCGACCGGCCATCCATTCGCGGCGACCGGCGCGCGCATCGTGGCAACGCTGGCGAAACTGCTGGTGCAGAAGGGTTCCGGCCGCGGGCTGATTTCGATCTGCACCGCGGGCGGGATGGGCGTCGTGGCTATTCTGGAGCGTTGAGTTGCTCTCGTGAAAAGTCAGTCCAAGGATGGCCGAGGTGGTCTCTATCGAGCGAAACGCGTGACGATCAGCCGTGAATCCATCGTGCAGCGGTCAGGGATGAACGCACTCAAGATATCTTGAACAGCGTCGGCCGCCACGCACCACTGGAATAGGAATCACGGCGGCGGCGTTGCATCCGCGCGATCGCCTCGGCGGCTTGCGCATCCGCCCAGTCGGCGCGTTGCACCATCAGCTTGTCCGGATCGAGCCCGCGCTCGCGCGCTTCTTCGGCACGCCATGCGACGAAATCGTCGTAGGCCTCGATTTCGAATTGCAGGTCGCGGCGGCACAACTCGATCATGATCGCGTCGTCGAGGAAGCCCAGCACCGGCACGTTGTCGGGAATCGCGTCGTTGGGGTCCGCGAGGTAAGCGAGCGCCGCCAGGACGCGCTTGCAATCTTCCTCGGGAAGATTGAAGCCCACGTCGCGCGACATCGCGATCAGCGATTCGACGCTGCCGATGCGCTCGGCGATGAACGGCGGCGCGTAAGCGGCCTGGGTTTCCTCCAGCAGCTTCTGGGCCGCCGCGATGATCGTGTCGGCATCCTCGCTCTTGACGCTGGCTTGCACGTCACGCATGCCCTTGACGAAGAACTGCAGATCGTCGTCGCTCAACTGGATGTTGATGTCCATCGGCATGGCTTGGATCCTCGAACGGGCGGCTGAATCTGGCAGCGTACCGAGCGGCCTTTGGCCCGTCAATGACCGGTGCCGGCGCAGCGGCTTTCGTGAAAAGTCAGGCCAGGGCTGGCCGTCCGGTATCCAGCGGGGAACCGGATCCACACGATTCGGATAGGCTTGCGAGGCGGCATTCATGGACGAACGCACATCTAAAGAATCCCCTGGATGCCCGCTCCGAACGCGGTGATGAAACGCGTGATGATGGCCGAGAGCGAAAGGTTGACCTCGGGGAAATCGCCGACCGGCTGCCAGCACTTCAGGAAATCCGGATCGGTGGGCGGGATGGGTTGGCAACCCGGCTTCAGCTGGTAATCGGTGGCGTAGGCCCACGGCCAGACGTCGAAGATCGGCAGGCTGCGCGAGACGTCACCGATCACCTGGCTGACGTCGCCGATGATGGGAATCGGACGGCGCGGCGCGACCAGCCACGCGTTGCTCGGCGCGGCATCGCGCAGGATCGAATCACGCAGCTGGCCGGCGAAGGCCGGGTCTTCGATGATCACGCCGGATTCGGTATTGATCTTGTCCGAGCGCGGATCGAAATTGTGCGAGCCGACCATCGCGATGCGGCCATCGACCACCAGCGACTTCGCGTGCAGGCTGAGGCGCGGTCCCGGACTGCCGGGCTCGATGGGCGCGCGGCCGCCGTGGTGCGCGGAAGATTTCTCCGAGCCGAACCCGGACAGGCGGTTGTAGTCGCCCAGCATTTCGTCGGCGTCGGCCGGGTGCGGCATCAGCTCGTGGATGCTGAAGCCGAAATCGACCAGGAATTTCTTGTGGTGCTTGTACGACAGCGCGTACACCGGCAGCGCGTCGGTCGACGCCAGCGAATTGGTCGACACGATCACCTGCACCGGCGGCTGCTTCTGCTGCAGCGCCTTGAAAATCTTGCCGGCGCGCTTCGTCAGCACCAGATACGGCGTCTGCAGCACGATCTGCCCGTGCGCACCCGAAATCATCTTCATCAGGTCGCGCGTCAGTTCGCGTGAATCCGGGCCGTGCACCGCCTCGTCCTTGGACGGCAGGTCATAGAAGTAATCCACCAGCCCGACGTTCAGGCTGTGGTCGAGCAGGTTGTCCGCGAGCCACTGCGGATCCTCCGCCTCGGCGCGCGTGGTGGCCACGCGCTGCGGATCGGCAAAGCCCGGCTCCGTCCATGGCGCGGCATCGAAGGGATGCGCCAGGATGTCGGCGTTGACGTCCTTCAAGTGCGTGAGTGGCACCGCGCGTTCGTTCTGCCAGAAGAGCTCGAAGCTTTTGTCCATCTGCCGCCCGGCGATACCCGCCACCAGCACGTCGCGGTCGAGGAAATCCATCTGCGGATCCCAGTCGTAATAGTCGTTGGCGTAGTTGCGCCCGCCGACGATGCCGACCTTGCCGTCCACCAGGAACAGCTTGTTGTGCATGCGCTGGTTGAACCGGCGGAAGCAACACAGGATGCTGGCGGCGTATTCCACGTAGTTGCTGTGCGCGCTGTCGAAGGTCGGGTTGTACAGCCTGATGTGCAGGTTGTCGCTGGCGCGCGCGAGGCGTGACAGCAGTTGCGGGTCGTTCAACGAACCCAATTGGTCGGCGAGGATGCGCACCTTCACGCCGCGCCGCGCGGCCTGGACCAGTTCGTCCAGCACCAGCATGCCGGCGTCGTCCTTGGCCCAGATGTAGGTCTGGATGTCGATGGATTTCTGCGCCGCGCGGATGAGATTGATGCGCGCGGCCAGCGCGTTCTGGCCGATGTCGAGCAGCGTCACGGTGTTGCGCGGCGCGCCGGGTTTCGAGGCCGCGATCGCGTTGTCCGCCTGCGCGATGAACGGCGAAGGTTCCGCGCAACGGCCGGCGCGATTGCAATCGCTGCGGTGGTCGGCGGACATCGCGACGATGTTGTCGGCGCGCTGGATGCGCCTGGTCGAAAGCGGCGCGCAGCCCGCCAGCACCAACGCCAGGGCGCAGACAAACCATCCCAGTTTTGCGCGAGCAGGCTTTCGCATCACCCGCGCATCATACGGGGCACGTCAATGGGGTGAATCGGCGTTCCCGAGGCTGATCCTCAGATCCAGCTCCACCTTGTCCGACAGCACGCCGCGCCAGCCGCGCATGCCGAACGCGGAGCGCGAAATCGAGCCGTGCACGCGGATCACGCATTGCAGCGCTTGCCGCGGGCAGTCCGAAGGCTGCAGGGCCAGCGTCACCGGCTGGCGTTCGCCGTGCAGGCTCAGCATGCCGCGCAGCGTGCCGCCCGTCGCCAGTTCGCTCATGGGGAACGGGTCGGAATCGAAATGGATGGAGGGAAACCGCGCCGCGTCGAAAAAGTCCGTGCCGAGTGCACGCACGCGATCGTCGGCATCGTCCATCTGCAGGCCGGCGACCGCGAGGTCGGCGTCGACGCGGCCGAGGTCGGCGTCGATGTGCGTGTCGATGCGATGCAGCGTGCCCGACAACTCCGGAAACGTGCCGCGCACGTGGGCGAACCAGAATTTGCGCACGCCGAACTGGACCTGCGATTGCGCGGGGTCGATGGACCATGCCTGCGCGGTTTCGGCGGCGTGCGCGCTTCCGAATACAGCCAGCACCAGCCACAGCGCCAGCCGAACCTTCAAGGCGACCACAGCGCGCGCAGGCGCCCGTGTCCAGGTTCCAGCGCATCGTCGGCGATGTCGATCCAGGCCAACTCGGCCGGCGACATGCCACGCGCACCCGCCGAGCGGCCTTCGGTCAACAATGCCAGCAACTGTTCCATGCTGGGATTGTGCCCGACCAGCAGGATCTGGTGTGCGTCCGGCGCGTGGGTTTCGACCAGCGACAACAGTTCGCCCGGCGTGGCCCGGTAAATGCCCGGCAGGAATTGCGGCGTGCGGATGCGCAGCGCCGCACATGCGGCGTCCGCCGTCAACTGTGCGCGGCGCGCCGGTGAACACAGCACCGCGTCCGGGCGCGCGCCCTGCTCGGCCAGCCAAGTCCCGACCGCGCGCGCCTGTGCCTGGCCGTGCACGCTGAGCGGACGCTCCGCGTCACGCCCGTCCGGGCCGGCATTCATGGCTTCGGCGTGCCGCAGCAGCAACAGTTCGCGCATCGTCAGGTCCCGCTCATTGCCCGCTGGAACCGGTGGATACGGGCGCGGCATCGGCGGGCGCATCGGTCGAAACATTGTTGGCCCGCAGCGTCGCGAGCATCAGGCTGAGTTCGGTGCCGCCGTTGCTTGCCGCCGCGAGCCATTGCCTGGCGAGCGTTTGATCGGTGAGCGCACGCTGCAACAGCCCGGAATACGCCTGCACCTGCCAGGCGACATTCCGGGCCGCCTGGTCGTTTTCCGCTGCCTTCGCGGGTTCGAGTTCACCCTCGATGTGCAGGCCGACCGCGCGCGCGATCGGGCTCGATCCCCATGCAAGCGTGTGCGCGAGCTTCAGGCAGGCTTGACGCGTTTCGTGATGTTTTGCCGCGGCGTCCATGCTGCACGCATCCACCACCGGCTTGAGATTCGGGCGCAGATGGTTCTGGGTGGCGTTGGCGGCGACCAGCACGCGCACGCCATCGCCGTTGTCCGGCTGACCGCCGTGCGCACCCTGCACGGTGTCGGCCAGCGGCGGCAGCACTTCGACGGCCTTGGCAACGCCGGCCAGCGCCTTGCCGTAATAGTCATCGTAGGTCTGCGCCGCGGCGGCCTTGTCCAGCGCGGCACGCTCGGCCTTGGCATCCTTGTTTTCGGCGGCGACATCCAGCGCCACGATCCATACGGCGGCGTTGTCGGTGGCATTCTTCTTGAGGTAATCGAAGGCTTTCGCGTTGGGACAATCATTCTTGGTGGTGCACAGATCCAGGCGCACCCATTGCGCGGGGCCGCCGGCGTTCGGCGCGGTGGCGGCGCGTTGGCTCAGGGCATCGAAGTCCAGGCCCGGCGTCTGGTTCTTGAACGGGCGCGCAAGGATCGCCGCGCCCAGCAGGTAATCCGGATCCGCACGCAGCGCGACCACGTTGACCAGATCGTGCTGGTATTGCTGGATCGCTTCGACGCGCTTCTGGTCCGCGGCCGACAACTGCGGGGCCGGGGCCGGACCCGCCGTGCTGGCAATCGCGGGGCTGCTTGCCGCGGAGGCCGGCGCGACAAGTTGCGCGGCGGCAGGCGTGCTGCCGGCGGCGAACAGTGCTGCGAGAACGGCAAGGGTCACGACGTTGCGCATGATGGGCACCGGGGGTGAAGTTGGGTGAAGCTAATGACGAATGGATGAATGCTTACTGGCCGGCGGCGCCCGCATCGGCGAGCACCCGCGCTCAGACGCGCAAGGCTTCGCGCATGAATTCCGGCTGCGCCAGCGCCGCGCGGTGCACCTCCGCGTTGTAATAGCGCGTGGCGAACGGCTTCGCGGCAGCGTCATGTTCGCGGAAGGCATCGAGGCCGCCATCCTTGCGAGCGAGCGTACAGCTCCACCAGCCGGTCGGATAGCACGGCTGCGGGAACGGCAGCGTACGGGTGCACGAGAAGCCGACTTCGCGCATCGCCGCTTGCATCGACTGGATCAGATCCAGCAGCACCAGCGGCGATTCCGATTGCTGCACCAGGATGCCGCCCTCGCGCAGCGCACGGAAGCAGCTCGCGTAGAACTTCGCGTTGAACAGGCCTTCGGCCGGGCCGACCGGATCGGTGGAATCGACGATCACCACGTCCAGCGAATCGGGCGCGGCCTCGGCCATGTATTTGATGCCGTCGTCGAACAGCAGTTTCGCGCGCGGATCGTTGTTCGACTCGCACAGTTCCGGAAAATGCTCTTCGGCGAGCCGCGTCACCTGCTCGTCGATTTCGATCTGCACCGCCGATTCGACGTCGGGGTGGCGCAGCACCTCGCGCAAGGTGCCGCAGTCGCCGCCGCCGATGATCACCACGTTGCGCGGTGCCGCGTGCGTGAACAGCGCCGGGTGCGTCATCATCTCGTGGTAGAGGAAGTTGTCGCGCGAGGTCAGCATCACGCAGCCGTCGATCACCATCAGGTTGCCCCAATCGGTGGTGCGATAGATCTCGATATGCTGGAACGGCGTGGAAGCCTCGGCGAGCTTGTCGTCCACGCGATAGCCGATGGACGAGCCGGACGCTTCGTGCTTTTCGGTGAACCAGTTGGACATGCCGGAAATCCCGTTGGAGAACGCCGATTGTAACGGCCCGTGCACGCCCACGCGTTACAATGGCGCGGTCGATCCCGCGGCGATGCTGGCTTCCGATCGACCTTCCTTCGCGTCAAGGCCCGCCGCTGCGACGTTCTGACCCCCTCGTTATCCGGAGACCCACGATGACGAACGCCTGGAACGTCGAGGCTGCCCGCAACACCTATTCGGTCGCGCACTGGAGCGACGACTACGTCGACATCGACGCGCAAGGCCGCGCCGTGATGCGTCCGCGCGGTGCAGAAGGGCCGGCGATCGCGCTGGACGATGCGATCGCGCGCACGCGCGAACTCGGCCTGCGCCTGCCGTTGTTGCTGCGCTTCCCCGACATCCTGCTGGACCGGCGCGAAAAGCTGCGCGCGGCGTTTGCCAACGCTATGCAGGCGCACGCCTACGCCGGCGGCTACACGGCGCTGTATCCGATCAAGGTCAACCAGCAGCGCGCGGTCGCGGGCACGCTGGCGCAAGGCCCGCAATCGCCGCGCGCAGCGGAGACGGGCTTCGGGCTCGAGGCCGGTTCCAAGCCGGAGCTGCTGGCCGTGCTCGGCCTTGCCGAGCCGGGTTCGCTGGTCGTTTGCAACGGCTACAAAGACGCCGAATACATCCGCATCGCGCTGATCGGCCGCAAGCTCGGCATCGACGTGGTGATCGTGATCGAGAAACCCTCTGAACTCGAGCACGTGATCGAGGAATCGAAGGCGCTCGGCATCGAACCGAAACTCGGCGTGCGCGTGCGGCTGGCGTCGATCGGCGCCGGCAAATGGCAGAACACCGGCGGCGACAAGAGCAAGTTCGGGCTGACGCCGACGCAACTCCTGGCGCTGATGGAGCGCCTGCGCGAGACGAACCTGACGCACACGATGCGCCTGCTGCATTTCCACATGGGTTCGCAGATTTCCAATCTGCGTGACATCGCGGCCGGCATGCGCGAAGCAGTGCGCCACTTCGCCGAACTGCGCGCCGCGGGTTTGCCTCTCGACCACGTCGATGTCGGCGGCGGACTCGGCATCGATTACGAAGGCACGCGTTCGCGTGGCGAGTGTTCGATCAATTACGACCTCGATCAATATGCGAATGCGGTGATCGCGCCGCTGGCGGCCGCGTGCGCCGAATGGAAACTTGATCCGCCGCGCGTGCTGACCGAATCGGGGCGCGCGATGACCGCGCACCACGCCGTGCTGGTGGTCAACGTCAGCGAAGTGGAGGCCGCGCCGGATGGCGCCGTGCCGCCCGCAACGACAGATGAGTCGCCGGTGCTGCGTTCACTGCGCGACACGCTGGCGGTATTGGGCAAACGTCCGGTGCGCGAAGTCTGGCAGGACGCGCAGCAGTATTTGAACGAAGGACAATTGCTGTACGCGCAAGGCGCGCTCGACCTTGCGGAGCGCGCGAAACTCGACGCGCTGTTCCACGCGATCGCACTGGGCGTGCGCAAGCACCTGAAGCCCGACGAACGTTCGCATCGCGAGATCATCGACGCGCTCGACGTGAAGCTGGTCGACAAGTATTTCTGCAACTTCTCGGTGTTCGAATCGATTCCGGACGTGTGGGCGATCGACCAGATCTTCCCGATCATGCCGCTGACGCGCCTGGACGAGGAACCGACGCGGCGCGGCACGCTGGCCGACCTCACTTGCGATTCCGACGGCCGCGTGGACGTGTACGTGGAGTCGGGCGACCTCGACGTCAGCCTGCCGCTGCACGAACTGCGACCGGGCGAACCGTACCGCTTGGGCATTTTCCTGGTCGGCGCGTACCAGGAAACCCTGGGTGACATCCATAATCTTTTTGGCGACACCGACGCGGTGAACGTGCGCATCGACGGCGACGGCTTCGCGCTGGACGGCGCGCGTCGCGGCGATTCCGCCGACATGCTGCTCGACTATGTTGGCTACCAGCCGGACGATCTGCGCACGGCGTATCGCGCAAAGCTCGCAAAGGCCGGCATCGAAGTCGACGTGATGCGCCATCTCGAAGCTGCGCTGGAAGCAGGGCTGACCGGCTATACCTACCTGCAGGAAACCTGAACCTCAGACGTCGCGCGCTACCTGCAAGCCGGCCGGCGTCTGGCTGACCGGCATCACTTCGAGGCGGTTGACGTTGAGGTGCGGCGGCAGGTTGGCGATCCACCACACGGTGTCGGCGATGTCGCGCGCAGTGATCGGATGCGCGCCCGCGTAGAGCTTGTCCGACGCGGCCTGGTCACCGCCGGTGCGCACCAGCGTGAATTCGGTTTCCGCCATGCCGGGTTCGATGCTGGTCACGCGCACGCCGGTGCCGAAGAGATCGCAGCGCAAGCCCAGCGAAAATTGGGTCACGAAGGCCTTGGTGCCGCCGTACACGTTGCCGCCGGTGTACGGGTACGTGCCGGAAATCGAACTGATGTTGACGACCGCACCGCGGCGTTCGATCAGCTGCGGCAACAGCAGGTGCGTCAAGGTCATCAGCGCGGTGATGTTGGTGTCGATCATCTGCCGCCATTGCGCGAGATCGCAATCCTGCGCCTTGGCGGTGCCCAGCGCAAGGCCGGCGTTGTTGACGAGCAGATCGATATCGCGAAAGTGTTCCGGCAGCGCATCCAGCGCGGCGCGCAGCGCCGCCTCCTCACGGATGTCGAACGCGGCGGTATGCACGTGCTCGGCGCCGAAACGCTCGACCAAATGCGCGAGGCGTTCGGCGCGACGCGCGAACGCAATCACGCGCCAGCCGTTCTCGGCAAACTTCGTCGCAATCGCGGCACCGAATCCTGCCGAGGCGCCGGTGACCAGCACCGTGCCCATTACTTCTCCTTCATCGGCATCGCGTGGAAACCGGCTGCCTGCAACTTCTTCTGCATGTCCTGCAGTTCGGTTGCGGTGGCGAACGGCCCCAGCCGCACGCGGTTCCAGGTCTTGCCGTCTAGCGTGATGCTCTGGACGTGGGCAGTGAAGCCCTGCAACGCAAGTTCAGCCTTCTTCGCATCGGCGGCGCCGGAATCCGGGTACGCGCCGACCTGCAGCACGTAAGTGCCTCGGGACGAGGAGGACGTTCCATTCGCGCTGGTCGCGGCCGGCGTGGAGGTGCTGGCGTTGTTCGCCGCCGCAGTTTTCTGCTGCTCGGCCTTGGCCATCGCCGACAGTTCCGCGTTCGGAATCACGACTTCCTTTTCGGGCAGCACCTTGTAGAAATCGAATTGCGACCCGCTGGAAGCCGCGCTGCTGCTGGCGGCGATGCCGGGCGAACTGCCCTGCTGCGCGACCGCGTTGGGATTGGCCTGCGGCTGGTCGTTGCGGCGCAGGCTGGGCATGCCGCGATAGGCAAGTGCCATCACGATGAGACCGACCACCACGCCTGCCAGGAACAAGGCCCAGCCCGGAAAGGCCGTGCCGCCGTTGCGTACTGCTTGTCGATTGTTGCGAGTTGCCACTGCCGTTCCTCGTGCATGTGCCCGTGCGATCCGGGAACGGATCGCATCGTCGTTTCATCTGTATCCGCGAATCGTCACATCGTTTGCGGTGCCGACACGCCCAGCATAGCGAGTCCGTTGGCGAGTACCTGACGCGTCGCATACGCCAGCGCCACGCGCGCATTGCGCACGCCTTCATCGTCCACCAGGAATTGCTCGGCGTTGTACCAGACGTGGAAGGCGCCCGCGAGGTCGCGGAGGTATTGCGCCAGCAGGTGCGGCTCGCGGTTGTCGGCCGCGGCCTCGATGATTTCCGGAAACCGCGAGATTTCCACCATCACATCGCGCGCATGCTCGCCCTGCAGCCGATCGAGGTGCTTCAGCGCATCGTGCTGTTCGAACACGATCGAGCGTTCGTGCATCTGCCGTTGCACCGAACACACCCGCGCATGCGCGTACTGGATGTAGTAGACCGGGTTGTCGTTGGTCTGCGCACGCGCGAGGTCGATGTCGAACACCAGTTGCGAATCACTCTTGCGCGCGATCAGGAAATAGCGCGTGGCATCGAGGCCCGCCATGTCGATCAGGTCGCGCAACGTGACGTAGGAACCGGCGCGCTTGGAAATTTTCACTTCCTCGCCGCCCTTCATCACCGTCACCATCTGGTACAGCGCGTATTCCGGCCAGTCCTTCGGAATGCCGATGTCGAGCGCCTGCAGGCCCGCGCGCACGCGTGCCAGCGAGCCGTGATGATCGGCGCCGAGCACGGTGACTGCGCGCTTGTAACCGCGCTCCCACTTGGACAGGTGGTAGGCGACGTCCGGCACGAAATACGTGAACGTGCCGTCGGATTTCCGCATCACGCGGTCCTTGTCGTCGCCGAAGTCGATCGCGCGCAACCACAGCGCGCCGTCCGCTTCATAGGAATGGCCTTCGGCGGCGATGCGATCGACCACGCGCAGCACCTGGCCCTCCGTGTACAACGACGATTCCAGGAAGTAGACGTCGAACTCGACGCCGAACGCGCGCAGGTCGGCGTCCTGCTCGCGGCGCAGCCATGCGACGGCGAACTCGCGGATCGCGTCGAGGTCGTCCGGATCCTTGGCGGCGGTCACCTTGTAGCCGATGGCATCGCGGGCGGCTTCGGCAACGTCCATCTTGGCGAATTCGCGGGTGTATTCGCGGTTGTAATCGCCTGTCGAGTGACCCGCTTCCACGGTCGCGCCGCCGATGTAATCGCGGGCGATGTCGCGGATGTAGTCGCCACGGTAGCCATCCGCCGGCCAGCGCGGATCTCCCGGTTCGATGCCCTTGATGCGCGCCTGCACCGACAGCGCGAGATTCTGGATCTGCGCGCCTGCATCGTTGTAGTAATACTCGCGATAAACCTTCCAGCCCGTGGCCGAGAACAGCCGCGCCAGCGTGTCGCCGATTGCCGCGTTGCGCGCGTGACCGACGTGCAACGGGCCGGTGGGATTGGCCGAAACGAATTCCACGCCCACTGCGCGGCCCGCGCCGGACTTGCCGTGGCCGTACTGCAGCCCTTCGCGAAGCGCGCGTCGGACTTCTTCGTGCCAGGCGGCATCGGTGAGGAAAAAGTTGATGAACCCTGGCCCGGCAATCTCGACTTTCGCGACCAAGGCGTTCGCAGGCAGCGCGGCGATGATCGCGGTGGCGAGATCACGCGGGGGTTTGCCGGCCTTCTTCGCGAGCAGCATGGCCAGGTTGCAGGCGAAGTCGCCATGCCCGCGGTTGCGCGTGCGCTCCACCACGAAATCGGGCGTCGGCACTTCCAGCACGCCGTCTTGATGCAGGCGCTGCAAGGCCTGTTCCAGCAAATCGTGGAGGGCGTCTTTCACGGACGAGCAACATGGGTTGGCGGCCTGACATCGTAGCGCAGCGCCGCCTGCGGACGAAACCGGGCGCTGTGGATAACTTGGTGGACAGTGGTGGACGAAATCGATGCGGAACGGCCGCCCCGCCAACGTTTTGCCTTGAGTCAGGCAGAAATAACCTTTGCATTCCTGCAGTTGAATTCGCTTTGATGAAAACACGCGAAAAGAGGTCGGCAAACGCTTGTGATCCGGCTTTGTGCATAACTGATTGCAGGAAGCGCGGGCTTGGCCGCGGATCAGATCAACCCGCGCGCAGCCATCGACGTCGGCTCGCCCGCGCCGACCACCAGATGATCCAACACCCGCACGCCGACCAGTTGCAGCGCGTCGCGCAACTGGCGGGTGATGCTCCGATCGGCCGCCGAGGGTTCCGCGACGCCGGACGGATGGTTGTGCGCGAGGATCACCGCTGCCGCGTTGTGCTTCAGGGATGCGCGTACCACTTCGCGCGGATGCACCGACGCGCCGTCGAGCGTGCCGCGGAACAATTCCTCGAACGCTAGCACGCGATGGCGGTTGTCGAGGAACAGGCAGGCGAACACTTCGTAAGGTTTGTGCGCGAGCTGCGCCTTCAGGAACGCGGCGCTGTCGCGCGGACTCGCCAACGCAGTGCGTCCGGTCAGCTCTTCGCCGAGGCATCGGCGCGCCAGTTCCAGCGCGGCGGCCAGGCGTGCACGCTTCGCCGGCCCCAGGCCCGGCGCGCCGGCGAGATCACGCGCGAGCAACGCGTTCAAGCTGCCGGCGTGCGCGAGCAGGTTGCGGCCCATGTCAAGCGCGCTGCTGCCGCGCATGCCGCTGCCCAAAAGCACCGCCAGCAATTCGGCCGGCGTCAATGCGGCAGCGCCCCGCGTCAGCAATTTTTCGCGCGGACGTTCATCCTCGGGCCAGTCGCGGATGCTCATTGCGGCGTTCCTTGTGACCGGCCTCCAGCATGGCGCTCGCGCGGCCGCGGATGCAGCGGCCCGGATGCGCGATTCGGGTAAGCTAATCACCGATTTGCCTGTCAGCGGATGCCGACATGAGTGCTGCGCAACGTCGTCCCGGCGAACATGGGTTCAGCGACAACAAGCATGTTCTGCTCGGCGTCTCGGGTGGCATCGCCGCATACAAGGCTTGCGAAGTCGTGCGTCGCCTGCGCGACGCGGGCGTGCAGGTGCGTGTGGTGCTGACCGAAAACGCCGCGCGCTTCGTCACGCCGCTGACGTTCCAGGCACTCTCCGGCCAGCCGGTGCGCCATGGCCTGTGGGATGCCGAGGCCGAAATGGGCATGAGCCATCTGGAGCTGGCGCGCTGGGCCGATGCGGTGTTGATCGCGCCGGCTTCCGCCGACACGCTGGCCAGGCTCGCGCACGGTTTCGCCGATGACTTGTTGTCCACGCTGTGCCTTGCCACCACCGCGCCCGTGGCGGTCGCGCCGGCCATGAACCACCGCATGTGGCTGCACCCCGCCACCCAGGCCAATGTCGCGACCTTGCGCGCGCGTGGCGTCGCGATCCTCGGCCCCGCGAACGGGCCGCTCGCCGAAGGCGAATCGGGGCCAGGCCGGATGCTGGAACCGCAGCAACTGGTGCAGGCGCTCACGACCCCGGGCGGCACGCATGTCGCGTGAAGAAGCACTCGCCGGCGTGAAAGTCGTGATCGACGCCGGGCCTACCTACGAAGACATCGACCCGGTGCGCTTCCTGGGCAACCGCAGCTCGGGCAAGATGGGCTTCGCCGTCGCGGAAGCCGCGGCGCAAGCCGGTGCCGACGTCACCCTGATTGCAGGCCCGGTCGCGCTTTCGACGCCACCCGGCGTGAGTCGCCGCGTCGACGTGCGCAGCGCGTTGCAGATGCGTGATGCGGTGATGCACGCGATCGAGGGCGCCGACATCTTCATCGCCACCGCCGCGGTCGCCGATTGGCGCGTCGCCGGTTACAGCGCGCGCAAGATCAAGAAGGGCGCGTCCGGAGCGCCGCTGTTGGAACTGGTCGAGAATCCCGACATCCTGGCCGAAGTCGCGGCGCGCGATCCGCGCCCGTTCGTGGTCGGCTTCGCCGCCGAAACCGATCACGTCATCGAACATGCCCGCGAAAAACTGGTGCGCAAGAAACTCGATCTGCTGGCCGCCAACCACGTCGACGAAAACCTCGGCATCGGCGCCGACGACAACGCGCTGGAGTTGATCTGGGCGGGCGGCAGTGAATCCCTGCCGCGCGCGCCGAAGTCCGAACTCGCGCGCACACTGGTCGCGCGCATCGCGGACCATTACCACGCTCGGGGCCACGCATGAATCCACCGCAACCTGCGGTGCCGGTGCAACTGAAGCGCCTCGACGCGCGGCTCGGCGATTCGATTCCGTTGCCGGCCTATGCCACCGACGGCAGTGCCGCGATGGATTTGCGCGCCGCGCCCGAGAGCGCCGTCACGCTGACGCCGGGTGACAGCACGTTGATTCCGACCGGTCTCGCGATCCATATCGGCGATCCCGGCTGGTGCGCGCTGATCCTGCCGCGCTCGGGACTCGGCCACAAACACGGCCTCGTGCTCGGCAATCTCACCGGCTTGATCGACGCCGACTACCAGGGACCGCTGATGATTTCGTGCTGGAACCGCGGCAGGGCGCCCTTTACCATCCAGCCGGGCGACCGCATCGCGCAGTTGCTGGTGACGCCGGTCGCGCGCGTCGCGTGGCGCGTGGTCGAGGACTTCGCGGCAAGCACGCGCGGTGCCGCCGGGTTTGGCTCGACAGGGGTCGCATGACATGGACAACGAATCGGCCACAGGCAAGGCTAGCAACGCCCAGCAAGTGCAGGCCGCGGCACGCGCCGTGCGTGCACGCTTCAGCCTGCGCCGCGGCATCGCCGCTGTCGTGGCGGACTTGCTGCTCGCGCTGGGCACGCTGCTGGTGCTGTTCGGCTTGTTCATGGGCTGGCAGGCGTGGCTCACATGGCGCCAGTCGAATGCATCGCAGGATCTGGTGCAGGCCAGACAGGATGCCGCGCAAAAGATCGCACTGATCGTCGCGGACCGGCGCGCGCAGGTCATCAAGGCAATGGCGCAACCGGCCGTGGCCGCGGACCTCGCCAGCGACACCGCGCAAACGCGCGCTGCGGCAGCGCAGGCCATCAAGGCAGACGTCAAGGACGCGAGCCACGTGACGCTGTACGGCGCGCAATTGAACGAGGTGCTGCACGGCAACCTCTCGCAACTCGGCTACGCGCGCGCGGCGCAGTTGATGTCCAGCTTGAGCGACGGCGATGTCGGTCCCGCGCAATCGCCGGTGGCACGGGTGATGAGTTTCGCGGGTCCGATCATGGGTGCGGACGGCAAGCCGCTGGCCTTCGCGACGATCGATTTTCCGGACTCGGCACTGCGCATCGCGCTGCATTCCGAGCCGGTGAGCGCGGGCCGGTTGGACCTGCGGCAAAGCACCAAGTCCGGCGACACCGTGCTGGACGGCGTGGGGCAGGACGGCTCGTCGACGGCCGACGACGCCGGTGTGCCGGTGCCGCACAGCCTCTACCGCATTGCGTCGTCGCCTCCGGGATTCTGGTTGCCGATCACGCAATCCTTCGTTGCGGCGCTGGTGCTCGCGATCGTGGCTTTCCTGCTGGGTCTCGGCGTGCTGTGGCTGCGCCCGCGCGTGCGCGCGCGCCTGGGGGGTGCACCGCTGGCGGAAGAACCCGCGCTGGCCGACGTGATCGCCGCCGCACCGCCGAAGCCCAAACCCGCACCGGTGAAAGTTCCAGTGGAAGCCGCGACGACCCCGGAAGCTTCGGCACATGGCGATCCCATTCCCGACCGCAGCATTTTCCGCGCCTACGACATCCGCGGCGTAGTCGGCCAGACGCTGACCGAAGGTATCGCGCGCCAACTCGGCCGCGCGATCGGCAGCGCGGTGCGCGACAAGGATCTCTCCGAAATCGTGGTCGGACGCGACGGGCGCCTGTCCGGCCCGATGCTGTCCGGCGCATTGATCGAGGGCCTGCGCGCGGCGGGCGTGGACGTGGTCGACATCGGCGCGGTGCCGACGCCGGTCAGCTATTTCGCCGCCTACCAGCTCAACACCGGTTCGTGCGTGTCGGTCACCGGAAGCCACAACCCGCCCGACTACAACGGCTTCAAGGTCGTGATCGGCGGCGAGACGCTGGCCGAAGATGCAATCCAGGATTTGTACCAGCGCATCGTCGACGGTCGCCTCGCCGAAGGCCACGGTTCACTGCGCCAGTACGACATCACCGGCGAATACATCGAGCGCATTGCATCGGACATCCAGACCGGGCGCGCGCTGAAGGTGGTCGTCGATTGCGGCAACGGCATCGCCGGCAACACCGCGCCGGGCGTGGTGCACGCGATCGGCTGCGAACCCATCCCGTTGTACTGCGACGTGGATGGCACCTTCCCCAACCACCATCCCGACCCCTCCGAACCGAAGAACCTCGCCGACCTGATTCTGACGGTCAGGAAAACCGGCGCGGATGTCGGCCTCGCCTTCGACGGCGATGGCGACCGGCTCGGCGTGGTGACCAGGGATGGTGAAATCATTTATCCCGATCGCGTGCTGATGCTGTTCGCGCAGGACGTGCTGACGCGCAATCCCGGCGCGACGATCCTGTACGACGTGAAGTGCACCGGCCACCTGCAGCCGCTGATCCTGAAAGCCGGCGGCAGTCCGCTGATGTGGAAGACCGGACACTCGCTGATCAAGGCCAAGATGAAGGAAACCGGCGCGCAACTCGCCGGCGAGATGAGCGGGCATTTCTTCTTCCGCGAGCGCTGGTACGGCTTCGATGACGGCGTGTACGCCGCCGCGCGCCTGCTGGAAATCCTGGCCGACGATCCGGAGGGCCGCACGCCGGAGGAAATCTTCGCGACGCTGCCCAAAGGCGTGTCGACACCCGAACTGCACGTCCAGATGCAGGAAGGCCAGAACCATCCCTTCATCGCGCGCTTCCGCGAACGCGCGCAATTCGATGGCGCGCGCATCACCACAATCGACGGCGTGCGCGCCGATTGGCCGGACGGCTGGGGCTTGGTGCGCGCCTCCAACACCACGCCCGTGCTGGTGCTGCGTTTCGATGCCGACAATCCGGCTGCATTGAAACGCATCCAGGATACGTTCCGCGCGCAGATCCTGGCGTGCGACGACACGCTGCAGCTGCCGTTCTGATCGCGCGATCGCGCTTCAGCGCGCGACGACGCCGACGCCCCAGATCGCGAACGCGAGCGCCAGCAGGATCACCAGCGCCAGGTAGTAGCGCGCACGATTGCGGCGCGGTGCCGCGAGAGTGCGCGTGCGCTGCACGTGGCGCTCGTGGCCGCTGCTCGCACGGACCGGTGAAGGCGTTGCTTCCGTGCGCACAGCATCCATGCGTCGCGTCCCGGCCGTCGCCGCGGGCAAGCGGCCGTAGCGCTGTTCGAACGCGAGCGCCGCGCCATACAGCCGGTTGAGGCGTTGCAGGCGGTCGGTATCCGCGTGGTTCGCGGACCGGCGATCGGGATGCAGCTGCGCGACCCGGCGGCGATAGGCGTGCTTGAACGCGTCGAGGTCACTGATGCCTGGCGACAGGCCCAGTTCCTCATACAGCGCCAGAAAGTCGGTGTCTCCCGCCATGCCGAGCAGTATCCCGCAACGATCGCGCCCCACACACCGCGTCGCGGCATGCCCCCGTTGATTCAGCGTGCGCCGCGCCCGAACAGCACCACTTCCACTGTCTGGATCAGGATGGCGAGGTCGAACGCGAAATTGTGGTTCTTGACGTAGAACAGGTCGAACTTCAACTTTTCCACGGCGTCCTCGAACGAGGAACCGTAGGGATAGCGCAACTGCGCCCAGCCGGTCAGACCCGGTTTCACGCAGTGCCGCAACGAGTAGTAGCGGATGCGCGTGTTGAAGTCGTCCACGAATTGCGGCCGTTCCGGACGCGGGCCGATGACGCTCATGTCGCCGCGCAGGACGTTCCAGAGTTGCGGCAGTTCATCGAGGCGCGTCTTGCGGATGAAGCGGCCGACGCGGGTCACGCGATCGTCGTTCTTGGTCGCCCAGCGCGCCACGCCATCGAGCTCGGCGTCGGTGCGCATGCTGCGGAACTTGATCACCTGGAACGGTTTGCCGTTTTCTCCGACCCGCTCCTGCCGGTACAGGATCGGTGCGCCGCGGCCGGATTCCAGCCGGATCGCCAACGTCGTCAGCAGCATGAACGGCCACGCCACCAGCCCCACCAGCGAAGCCATCGCGACATCGAAGCTGCGCTTGATGGTGCGCCGCACCGGCGAGATGTTGAAGCCATCTGAGAATACCAGCCAGGACGGATTGGTAAGGTCCATCTTGATCTTGCCGGCTTCGCGTTCGAAGAATTCCGCCAGCTCGGTCACCGCCACGCCGCGCTGCTTGCATTCGAGCAACGCATCCACCGGCAAGGTGCCGCGACGGTCGTCGGGACCCACCACGATCTCGTCCGCGCCGAGGCGGGTCACCCATTGGCACAGCGCTTCGTCGGGATGCAGCAGCGACGACTGCGGCACCGTCACCGGATCCGCGCCGATCGGCACGTAACCGAGGATCTTGAACCCGCGCTGATCGGTCTTGCGGCGCATCTTGCTGAACACTTCGGCGGCACGCTGGCCCGCGCCCAGCATCACCACCCGCCGCTTGAACAGGTCGGCGTCCACGAAACCGAGAAACAGCACGCGCCACAGGGCCAACATCAGATAGCCGAGGACCAGCGTGATACCGAGCACGCCGCGGCCGATGTATGCGGCCGGCATGGCGTAATAGAGCACAGTCAACGCGACGCCGCCCAGCACGAAGGCAACCCCTTGCCGGCTGAGGCGACCCAGCCAGCTCGCGCGCAGGTGCACCTGGTACAAGCCCAGAGCCGTCATCGCGAGGATCAATACCAGGGCCGCCAACGGCGCGCGCCAGTGCAGGGCGTTTCCGAACGCCGCCTGGGTGCCCAAATCCCCCCAGTAGCGCAGTACGACCGCGGCGTAGACGCAACCGACCAGCAAGGCGAACTCGACCAGCACAAGCAGCAGTTGCCACCTGAGCGCACGTTGTCGAAACAACCGGAACATGATGCGTCCCCCTGTATTTACCCCTCGGGCCGGTACGGCTTGGCGCGAGGGGAGGGCCTTTATACTACGAATGTGACGTGGTTCAAATTTCGGCGAATGCTGAAGGTTCCTGCACGAAACATGCCGCGGCTCGGTCCAGCGGTCCGGAAACGTCGCCCTTTTCGACCCAAACCCCTGTATCTTTACGTTTTTTGACCGCGCGCCAGGTGCAGGACCATGTGTGGAATCGTTGCCGGCTGCACCCAGCGTGACGTCGTCCCCATCCTGCTTGCCGGGCTGCACGCCCTCGAATACCGCGGCTACGACTCGGCCGGCCTGGCCGTGCTGGACGGCGGAAAGCTGAGCCGCCTGCGTGCGCCCGGCAAGGTTTCGGGACTGGATGCGCTGTGGCAGGCGTCGCCCACCCACGGGCGCACCGGCATCGCGCACACCCGCTGGGCCACCCACGGGGTGCCCAACGAAGCCAACGCGCACCCGCACGTATCACGCGACGTGGTCGCGGTGGTGCACAACGGCATCATCGAGAACCACGCGGAACTGCGCGAAGAACTCAAGGCTGCCGGTTACGCCTTCACGTCCGACACGGATACCGAAGTCATCGCGCACCTCGTGCACAAGCTTGTCGCCGAAGGCAAATCGCTGCGCGACGCGGTCGCCGACGCCACCCGTCGCTTGCGCGGCGCGTACGCGATCGCGGTGCTGCACCGCGATCATCCCGGCCACGTGGTCGGCGCGCGGCGCGGCAGTCCGTTGTGCGTGGGCGTCGGCATCGGCGAACACTTTCTCGGCTCGGACGTGCAGGCGCTGATCCAGGTCACCAACCGCATCGTTTACCTCGAAGAAGGCGACGTGGTGGAGATCACGCCGGATGCGCTCGTGATCCAGTCCGCCGAGGGTTCGCAGGTTACGCGGAAAGTGCGCGAGAGCGATCTGTCGATGGACGCGGTCGAGCGCGGCCAGTTCCGCCATTACATGCTGAAGGAAATCTTCGAGCAGCCGGGCGCGGTCGCCAACACCCTGGAAGGCCGCATCAGCGACAACCATGTCCTGCCGAACATCTTCGGCGTGGACGCCGACGAACTGCTGACGCGCGTGCGGCACGTGCACATCGTCGCCTGCGGCACCAGTTACCACGCCGGCATGGTCGCGCGTTACTGGCTGGAAGGCATCGCCGGCATTCCGTGCAGCGTCGAGGTCGCCAGCGAATACCGTTACCGCAATGTGGTGGTGCTGCCGGACACGCTGTTCCTCGCGATCTCGCAGTCGGGTGAAACCGCCGACACGCTGGCGGCGCTGCGCGATGGTCGCGAGCGCGGCTACCTCGGTTCGTTCGCGATCTGCAACGTGCCGGAATCGAGCCTGGTGCGCGAATCCGACCTCACCCTGATGACGCGCGCCGGGCCCGAAATCGGTGTCGCGTCGACCAAGGCGTTCACCACGCAATTGACCGCACTGGCGCTGCTGGTGCTGGAACTCGCGCGCCTGCGCGGGATCGACGCCGGCAGGCTGTCGCAACTGGTTAGCGAACTCGCCAGCCTGCCGCGCCGGATCGAGGACGCGCTGAAACTGGAGCCCGCGATCGCCACGCTGGCCGAGTCGTTCGTCGACAAACACCACGCGCTGTTCCTCGGCCGTGGCGCGCAGTATCCGGTGGCGATGGAAGGCGCGCTGAAGCTCAAGGAAATTTCCTACATCCATGCCGAGGCCTATCCGGCGGGCGAACTGAAGCACGGGCCACTGGCGCTGGTCGACGAGGACATGCCGGTGATCGCGGTCGCGCCCAACAACCAGCTTCTCGAAAAGTTGAAATCGAATCTGGAAGAGGTGCGCGCGCGCGGCGGGCAGCTGTACGTGTTCGCCGACTCGGACGCCGACGTGTCGCTGAACGGCAATCGCGGCCACCTGATGAAGGTCGACGCCGGCGGCAACTTCATCGCGCCCGCGGTGTTCACCGTGCCGCTGCAGTTGCTCGCGTACCACGTCGCGGTATTGCGCGGCACCGACGTCGATCAGCCGCGCAATCTCGCCAAGTCGGTCACGGTGGAATGATCACTGGCGAATAAACGGCAGCGCGTCCAGATCGACGTTGCCGCCGCTCAGCACCAGGCCGATGCGTTGGCCGGCGAAGCGTTCGCGCTGCGCGAGCAGCGCCGCCAGCACCACCGCCGACGAGGGCTCGATCGTCTGCTTGAGTTCGGCCCACACGAGGCGCATCGCCGCGAGCGTGGCATCGTCGTCCACGCTGATCACCTCGACGCGATGTGCGCTCAGCAACGCGAAATTTGGTTCGCCGATGGTCGCGCGCAAGCCGTCGCAAATCGTGTGCGGCACGACATCGGTGACGCGCTCGCCGCGCTGCAGCGACTGGAAGGCGTCGTCGGCGCCCGCAGGTTCGGCGCCGATCAATCGCGCACTCGGCGACAAGGCGGCAAGCGCGATGGCGCAGCCGGAAGCCAGTCCGCCGCCACCGACAGGAACAATGACCGTATCGAGATCGGGAACCTGCTGCAGCAGTTCCGGGACGATCGTGCCCTGGCCCGCGATGACACGCGCATCGGCATAAGGATGCACCAGTGTTGCGCCGGTTTCGCGCTGCACCGTCGCGCACGCGTCCTCGCGCGCGGCTTGCGTCGGCGCGCAGCGGTGCAGGATGCCGCCGGCCCTTTCGATGTTGGCGAGCTTGGCCGCGACGGCGCCTTCGGGCACCACGATGTGCGCGGGAATCTTGCGGGTGCGCGCGGCCAGCGCCAGTGCCGCACCGTGATTGCCGGACGAATGCGTCACCACGCCGCGCCGCGCTTCCTCCTCGCCGAGCGACCACACTGCGTTGCAGGCGCCGCGGAACTTGAACGCACCGCCGACCTGCAGGTGTTCGCATTTGAAATGAAGCGCGGCACCGGCACGCGCGTCGAGTTCGGGCGAATGCAATACCGGTGTGATGCGTGCATGCGCTGCGATACGTGCGGCAGCGCTGCGGATATCGTGAAGGGACGGAGCCTGGAACACGGCCATAAGTAGGATTCGTCAAGGCGGACAGTTGTCGATTTTGACACTGATGCGCCAGACGCGGCTGATAAAATCGCGGGATGGACACCCAGACTTCCGCCGCCAGCGCAAAGACCGTTCGTCTTGCCGATTACCGGCCGCCAGCGTGGCGCGCCACCCATGTCGAATTGAAGTTTGAACTGGGCCTCGACGAAACACGGGTACTTTCGAAGCTCACGCTGGCCCGCGATCGTGCCGAGCCCTTGCGGCTCGATGGTGAGGACGTGGAACTCGTGGGCGTAAGGCTGGATGGCCGTGCCCTCGCCGCGGACGATTACCAGCTCGACCGGTCCGGCCTGCTCGTCGCCGCTGCACGCGACGGCAGCGTGCTGGAACTGGATGTGCGCATCGCTCCCACGCGCAACAGCCAGTTGTCCGGGCTGTACCTTTCCGGCTCGCGCGAACATGGTTTCCTGCTGACGCAATGCGAAGCGCAGGGATTCCGCCGCATCACCTTCTTTCCCGATCGTCCCGACGTGCTGGCGCGCTACGACGTCACGCTCATCGCAGACAAGGCGCGCTTTCCGGTGTTGCTGGCCGGCGGCGAGGAAGTCGAATCGGGCGATCTCGAAGGCGGCCGCCACTTCGCGCGCTTCGTCGATCCGCATCCCAAACCGAGCTACCTGTTCGCGCTGGTCGCGGGGCATCTTGAAAAAATCGAGCGGGCGTATCGCACCGCAGAGGGCCGTGACGTGAGGTTGCGCCTATGGGCCGAAGCCGATGCGATCGGCCGCTGCCATTACGCGATGGAGGCGCTGGAGCGCGCAATGCGCTGGGACGAGCACGCCTACGGCCGCAATTACGACCTGCCGGCGTTCAACGTGGTCGCGACCCACGATTTCAACATGGGCGCGATGGAGAACAAGGGCCTCAACATCTTCAACTCGAAGTACCTGCTGGCCGATCCGGATACGACTACCGACGACGAATACCGCCATATCGAAGCGGTGATCGGCCACGAATACTTCCACAACTGGAGCGGCAACCGTGTTACCTGTCGCGACTGGTTCCAGCTTTCCCTGAAGGAAGGCTTCACCGTATTCCGTGAACATTCGTTCTGCGAGGCCATGCAATCGCCGGCGCTGAAACGCATCGAAGACGTGGCGACCCTGCGCCGCGTGCAGTTCCCGGAGGACGCGGGCCCGCTGGCGCACCCGGTACGCCCGGCCGCGTACCAGGCCATCGACAACTTCTACACAGCGACTGTGTACGAAAAGGGCGCGGAGCTGATCCGGATGATCGCAGGCGCGCTGGGCACTGAAGGTTTCAGGCGCGGCACCGATCTTTACTTCTCGCGCTTCGACGGGCAGGCCGTCACCATCGACGATCTGCTGGCTGCGCTGGGCGAAGCCAATGGCGTCGATCTGTCGCCCTACCTCGCGTGGTACGCGCAGGCCGGCACGCCCGAAGTTCGCGCGCGCGGCGACTACGATGCCGCCGCGAAACGCTACACGCTCAGCCTTGCGCAGCGTACCCCGTCGACGCCGGGTCAGCCGCACAAGCAGCCCTTGCCGATTCCGGTGAATATCGCCTTGTTCGCGGACGACGGGACGCGTATACCGTTGCAGCTCGCGGGCGATGCCGCCGCGCCCACCGACGAGAGCGTGCTCGACCTGACCGCCGCCGAACAACGTTTCGTCTTTGAAAATGTGTCCGCGGAACCAACGCCTTCCCTGTGCCGCGGGTTTTCGGCGCCGGTGCAGGTGCATTTCGATTACACGCCTGCGCAGCTCGCGCTGTTGCTCAGGCATGAGACGAGCGGCTTCGATCGCTGGAACGCGGCGCAGCAATTGGCCGCACGTGCTTTCGATGCGGCGCTCACGCAAGAGCATTCGCCCGGCGCCACGGACGCATGGCTGGATGCGCTGGCGCAACTGTTCGCCATGCGCGCGGACATCGATCCGGCGCTGCTCGCGGACCTGCTGACGCCACCTTCCGCGCTCGAACTCGGCGCGCACCATTCGGCCTTCGATCCCGACCGCGTGCACGCCGCGCGCGAGGCATTGGAGAACGCGCTGGCGGAACGGCTGGGCCATGCACTGGCGCCGACGTATCACGAACTTCATTCCGGTGAAGCCGGTGCGCTGGACCAGAATGCCGCCGCGCGACGTCGGCTGAAGGCGCGCGTGCTCGCATTGCTTGCGCGCCACGATCCCGAGACCGGCGCCGCGATTGCGTTCACCCAATACTGCGACGCACGCGGCATGACCGACCGTCTTGCCGCGCTGTCCGCGCTGGTGCGCAGCAATGCGCCGCAAGCCGCCGAGGGCCTGCGGCTGTACCGGCAACGTTTCGATGGCGACGCGCTGACGCTCGACAAATGGTTCATGCTGCAGGCTACCGTTCCCGCGCATGCCACGCTGGAACGGGTGCAGGCGCTGGAAACCGATCCCGCTTTCACGCTGGCCAATCCGAACCGCGTGCAGGCGCTGCTCGGCGCGTTCGCGCGCGGCAATCCCGTCGCCTTCCATCGCCCGGACGGCGCCGGTCACCGCTGGTTTGCCGGCAAGCTGGCCGAGATCGATGCGCGCAATCCGCAACTGTCAGCGCGCCTCACCAAGGCCTTCGAAGACTGGAAGCGGCTGGAGCCGAAACGCCGCGCTTCGGCGGAAGCGGCGTTGCGCGCATTGCTGGCGCGTGGACAGCATTCGCCCGACTTGCGTGAAATCCTGACCCGCATGCTCGAGGCGGGCGGCAGCGACGTTTGAGCGGATTTGCCGGGGCGCCTGAAATCCTTCGCACGCAAGCGTACGATCGGCTACGGCAATCGCTGCGGAGGTGCACGATGCGCGGAAGTTCTCGTTCGAACGGCAACCCGCTGGCGCACTTCACCCTGCTGGCTGCGGTCGTGTTCGCGCTGGCCGGCTGCGCCACCGGCTATTCCCTCGTGCAACCGGGCGCGGGGAGCTACTACACCAGTGACGCGGCCTATCTCACATCGGGTTATTACTACGAGGACGGCCTCGGCGCTTTCGATCCGTATGCCGCGCCCTTCGGCTACGACAACCTCTATGGCCCGTCATTCACCTTCGGCCTGGGATTGGGCAGCGCGTGCGGCTGGAACTGCGCGGGTTACTACGGCAGCTGGCCCTGGTACTACGGCTCGATCGGCTACTACGGAAGGCGTCATCACGGACATCACCATCACGGCGATCCGATCGCTTCGGCGCCCTCGCCACGTCCGTGGCTGGACCCGGATCATCCGCGCGTTCCGCCTTCCCGAATCGCACGTGGCGCAACCTCGCCCATTGCCGTGCCGGAACGACCGGTGGAGCGCCTTGCCAACCGGCGCGTGCTCGAATCGGCGTCGTTCGCGCCGCGTGGTATCGACCGGGCGCCACGGCGAGCGGGCATTCCGGATCGCACGCGCGACATGGCGCCGCAACCGTCCGTATTCGCCGATCGCCCATCGTCGTCCGTGGCGCCGCGTGATTTCGCCCGGCCTGCCGCACCGGCCGCGGCACCTTCGCGTGCGGCGCCGCCGCCGGCCCGCAGCAGCCACTCGGGTTCGGACAAGATTCGCTGAAACCGCGGCACCCGGACGCCGCAATAAAAACGGGGAGCATCCCCCGATGCTCCCCGTCGTTCCCCCGTTCTCGGAAGACCGTTTCAGGCTGAAGGCCCGCGATCATCCATCAAAGCTGGTGCGCCGCCGTTTCGGCCGGCTGCAACGACGGCGCCTGGTTCGACCCGGACGTCGTTTCGCGGATCTCCGCGCGCATTTCCAACTCGGCCGTGCGGATCAGCGCGTCATGATGTTTGTACACTGCTTCCCAGTCTTCATTGGTCATTTCGACGAAGCTCATTTTTCAGTCCTCTGGTTGCTCCGGACCCGCCTGAACGCTTCAAGTGGCGTTCACGCGCGGCCGCTGATACTCTTCGCCGAAAGGGGCTGTTGCGACTCGATTCGCCACTTCGGCACCGATGTTTTTTCCAAATCTGGCGCCCGGAACTCGGTTACTCTGGATTCCCCCTGTTCCTGATGACCGCCGGGCGCCAGTTCCTTTTTGTGGTCCTCTTCCGACCACGGCCGCCGCAGCAAGACCGATTCCAGCATTCCGGTCCGCTCCGCTTGCAACGGATGCTCCGGCGGTGCGCATGAGTATTTCTGCACGCCGCGTGCCAATCCATCGGCCAAGGCGCCGGAAATTTGCAAGAGATTGTGACGTTGCGGGGTAGGCGCCGGATTACGTGCGCCGTGCACGTTCGCGGTAACCTTTTGCAACGATTCGGGACGCCAATTGCAAACCGGGTTTCACAATCGCATTGCCGATTGCGACCGATGATTGCGCGTTGCGTTGAAACAAGTGACATGCCATGACCAGTTATGACGTCATCGTGGTGGGCGGCGGCCATGCCGGCACCGAAGCAGCGCTCGCCTCCGCGCGTTGCGGCGCGCGCACGCTGCTGCTCACCCACAACATCGAGACCATCGGTCAGATGAGTTGCAATCCCGCGATCGGCGGGATCGGCAAGGGTCATCTGGTGAAGGAGATCGACGCACTGGGCGGCGCGATGGCGCATGCGGCAGACCTGGCCGGCATCCAGTGGCGCACGCTCAATGCATCGAAAGGTCCGGCGGTGCGCGCGACGCGCTGCCAGGCCGATCGCGCGTTGTACAAGGCCGCGATCCGGCGCATCGTCGAGCGGCAACCGAACCTGGAAATCTTCCAGCAGTCGGTCGACGATCTCGTGATCGAACACGGCCGTGTCGCCGGCATCGTTACGCAAATGGGTTTGACGATCTGCGCGCCGTGTGTGGTGCTGACGGTCGGCACGTTCCTCGCGGGCAAGATCCACATCGGGCTCGAGAATCACGCGGGCGGCCGCGCCGGCGATCCGCCGGCCACGGCGCTGGCGAAGCGCCTGCGCGAATTGCCGCTGGGCGCAGATCGCCTGAAGACCGGCACGCCGCCACGCATCGACGCGCGCACGCTGGATTATTCGGTATTCGAGGAACAGCCGGGCGACGATCCGCTGCCGGTGTTCTCGTATCTCGGTTCGCGCGCGGAACATCCGCGCCAGGTGCCGTGCTGGATCACGCACACCAGCGCGCGCACCCACGACATCATCCGCGCGGGGCTCGATCGCTCGCCGCTCTACACCGGCAAGATCGAAGGCACCGGCCCGCGCTATTGCCCGTCGATCGAAGACAAGGTGGTGCGTTTCGCCGACAAGGCCTCGCACCAGATCTTCATCGAACCGGAAGGGCTGGATGCGATCGAGATTTATCCGAATGGCATTTCCACTTCGCTGCCGTTTGACGTGCAGGTGGAACTGGTGCATTCGATTCCGGGCTTCGAGCGCGCGCACATCACGCGCCCCGGTTACGCGATCGAGTACGACTATTTCGATCCGCGCGGCCTGCAGCCGTGGCTGGAAACCAAGGCCATCGCCGGGTTGTACTTCGCGGGCCAGATCAACGGCACCACCGGCTACGAGGAAGCCGCGGCGCAGGGCCTGATCGCGGGACTCAACGCCGCACGCACGGCGCGCAGCGAAGCGCCCTGGTGGCCGCGCCGCGACGAGGCCTACACCGGCGTGCTGATCGACGATCTCACCACCAACGGCACCATCGAGCCGTACCGGATGTTCACCTCGCGCGCCGAATACCGGCTGCACCTGCGCGAGGACAATGCCGACCTGCGCTTGACAGAAAAAGGTTTCGAGCTGGGCGTGGTGCCGCAGCAACGCTTCGATGCGATGCGCGCCAAGCGCGACGCGGTGGAATGCGAAACCGCACGGCTGAAATCGATCTGGGCGACACCTTCGAACGCGCTCGGTGTCGCGTTGCAATCACAACGCGGCATCGCGCTTGCGCATGAAGCCAATGCGCTTGAGCTTTTGCGTCGTCCGGAACTCGATTACGCGGTGCTGACCTCGATCGATGGATTCGGCCCCGCCGTGATGCGCGAAGACGTCGCCGCACAAGTGGAAGTGCAAGTGAAGTACGCGGGCTACCTCGATCGCCAGCGCGACGAGATCGAACGCCAGCGCCGCCATGAATCCACGCCGATCCCGGACGGCTTCGACTACGATCGCGTGCGCGGCCTGTCGGCGGAAGTGTCCGCGAAGTTGAAGCATGTGCGCCCGGCCACGCTGGGACAGGCGCGCCGCATCAGCGGCGTCACGCCCGCGGCGATTTCGCTGCTGCTGGTGCATTTGCATCGGCAGCGCGATGGATCGCGCGCTGCGTGATCTGAATAGCTGCAGCACACGTGCGCGTTCCGATGAGGTTAACGCGCGGATGCGATCATCAGTCCATCGCGCCCGCGCGAAGCCGGCTGCAACGCTGCGCGGGGTTCACGCCGAACACTGACAGCACGCATGCGGACGCGCGCCGGCGCGCCACGGCATCGGAGGAAACGCGCCGCGGATGATCCGCGAAGCCGCCGTCAATCTGACCCGCAAGCTTTACCGGCCGCTGCAGCGAGTCGGGCAACGCAACGCGCGCAAGCCGGCCGGAAGCGCCAGGCGGATGGCGCGCCAGCCGGCGCGTTATCCCGTCCTCGACAACGCGCGTTTTCTGCTGATCTCGCTGGTCGTCACCGGGCACCTGCTGGAGCAGCTTGTCGATCCGGGGCCGTTCGATGCGACGCTGTATCGCTGGATTTACCTCTTCCACATGCCGGCGTTCGTGCTGATTTCCGGCGTGGTTTCGAAACCCACGCTGACGCGCCGCCGCGCTGTTGCGCTGCTGACATGTTTGCTGCTGCCCTACGCCATTTTCCAAACGCTGTATCCGGCGTGGGACGCATGGTTGTTCAAGACCGGCGACTGGTCGCAGGGCTATCTCACGCCGACTTGGCTGCTGTGGTATCTGCCCAGCCTCGCCTGCTGGCGCCTGCTGTTGCCGCTGTTTGCACGCTTGAAGTTCGCGTTGCCGTTTGCCGTGGCGATCGCATTGGCCGCGGGCTCCGCGCCCTGGATCGGCTATCCGTTGTCGCTGTCGCGCACGCTGGTGTTTTTCCCGCTGTTCCTGCTTGGCTATCGCCTCGGTGGGCAACGAGTGCAACAACTTGGCCACGCGCGCGCGCACAAATACGCTGCACTGGCCGTCCTGATCAGCGCAGCCGTCGGCGCATGGCTGTTGCATGATGCGGATCCCGCGTGGCTGTATGCGGCGACGGGTTACGCGGATTTGCATGTCGCGTCCTGGCCGGGCGCAGGAATCCGGCTGGCGCTGCTGACCGCGTCCGCGTCGTGCGCTCTGGCGGTGCTGGCCCTGACGCCGCGCCGTGCGATGCCGGGTACGCCCGGGCGACGCAGCCTCACCGCTTATCTGATGCACGGTTTCCTGGTGCGCGGTCTGGTCGCCGCTGGCGCCTTCGCATGGCTGGCGCGTGTCCTGCCGGAACCTGCCGAACTGCTGGCGTGCCTCGTGGCGGGGGTGCTGATCGCCGGATTGTTTTCGACGCGGATCGCCGATTCGCTCGCCGCACCGCTGACGCGGCCGGTCACCTGGACGCGCGACATGGCTCGGCGTGCGCGCTGCGCCATACGGTTACGGATGGAAGAATTCAAACGCTTGTATTAGGCTTGGCGCATCCGCCACTCGCACTCGGAGATTCCCGGCCATGCTTCGTCCCCGCCATCTCGCCTGCGCCGTGGCGCTGGCGCTCGCCAGTTCCGCAGCCTTCGCGCAATCCGCACCGACGGTACAGGCATCGTCCCATGCGGGCCTGTTCGATCACATGGTGGTGTTCGGCGACAGCCTGAGCGACAACGGCAATCTTTTTCTCGCGAGCCATCCCGGTGGTGTCATAACGTGCATCGTCAACGTGGGCTGTTCACTTACAGGCACACCGTTGCAACGCTTCACCACCAACCCGGGCCAGACCGGCGTCGAGAACGTCGCCGATTATTTCGGCGTGCCGATGACACCCGCCCTTGCAGGCGGCACCGACTTCGCGTTCGGCGGCGCAGGCGTCGTCAACAATTCGCCCGGCACACCCGCGGGCGTGCCGACCCTGCCGACCCAGCTTGGCATGTACCTGCAGGCCAGCGGCGGCAAAGCCGATGCGAACGCGCTGTACGCAGTTTGGGGCGGCGCCAACGACGTGTTCTACAACGTCGCGATGGCACAACTCGGCCAACTGACGCAGGCGCAAGTGCAAGCCAATTTGCAAACCGCCGCCGTGACCGAGCTCGGGATGATCCAGACACTCGGCAAGGCGGGCGCACGCTACGTGATGGTCTTCAACCTGCCGAACATCGGGCTGACGCCGTCGGCGCTGGCGTCCGGCCCGCAAGGCGCGGCGCAGCTCACCGGACTTTCGATCCTCTACAACAACACCTTGAACAGCGGCTTGGCGAGCGCCGGCGTCAACATCATTCCGGTGAACAGCTACGCGATCTTGAGCGAGATCATCGCTGATCCGGCCCGCTACGGTTTCACCAACGTCACGCAGCCGGCCTGCACCGGTGGTGACGGCAGTTCGTTCGCATGCCTGCCGGCCGGCACGCCGGGCGCGACGGTCACCTATCAGCCCGGCACCGAAAACACCTATCTCTTCGCCGACGGCGTGCACCCGACCACGGCCGCGCACGCGATGCTGGCGCAGTACGCGGAATCGATCATCACCGCGCCGGGCGAGATGTCGCTGCTCGGTGAAGCGCCGCTGCAGATCAACGAGAGCCTCAACCGCTCGATCCTCAGCCAGGCCAGCAGCAGCCTCGCCAACGCGCCCGGCAACGGCCTGCGCGTGTGGGCCAGCTACGACTATGCGCACCAGCGCCTCGATGCGCAGGTCGATTCGCCGAAGAGCAGCAACAATGCCAACACCTTGAGCGTCGGCGCCGACATCCATCCATCCGATGCGCTGACGGCGGGCCTCGCGTTTACCGCCGGCCAGCAGAAGGACGACTTCGACGGCAACGCGGGCGGATTCAAGCTGCAGGATCTGCTGGCCAGCGGCTACGTGATGTGGGGCTGGGAGCAGGCCTACTTCGGTGCCATCGGCAGCTTCGGCCATCTGGGTTACAGCGATATCCACCGCAATATTCCGATCGGCCCGACGGTGCGTTACGAATCCGGTTCGACTTCGGGCTACCACACCGCGCTGGCGCTGACCGGCGGCTGGTGGATCAACTTCGGCAACTGGCGCACCGGTCCGTACGCCGATCTGTCATGGCAACACGCGCACGTGGACGGTTACGGCGAGAATGGCAACGACGCCACCGCGATGATCTTCGGCAGCCAGGATCGGCATGCCCTGATCGGCAGCTTGGGTTGGCAGCTGACCGGCAATCTGCAAACCGGCAGCGCGATTCTGCACCCGTTCGCGCGCCTTGCATGGAATCACGACAATGACGCCGATCCGCGCGATGTCAGTGCCGGCCTGGTCAGCATGCCCGGCACGTTTGCGCTGCCGGGCTTCATGCCGGACAAGAACTGGGGCAGTGCCGGCGTGGGGCTCGCTGCCGATTTCACGCCGAACTTCTCCGGCTGGATCGGCTACGACGGCCGCTTCTCCGATTCGAGTCAGCGCGTCGACAGCCTCAACCTCGGCGCCAAGTTCCGATTCTGAGCCACTCGCTCGCTGCAACAAAACCGCGCGTCGCAGGACGCGCGGTTTTTCATTTCCGGAGCAGCGAACTTCAGTGCTTCTTGCTGAAGCGCTTGAACTCCGCTTCGGCCTTGTCATGCATCGCCTTGGCGTCGGCATCGGACAACGATGAGGTCTTGCCACCGCTGATCTTCTGGTTCAGCACCAGCACGCCGTTGTTGCCCCAGCCGACCTGGACCGTCGAGGTTGCCGGCGCGTCGGCCTTCGGCATCTGTTCCTGCACGACCACCCACGGCAGCGAATCGCGGTACGCGTACTCGGTCTTGGTGAATCCCTTGTCCGCCTGGTTGAGCTGCTCGATGATGAATTCGACGCCGTGCACGTCGCTGAAGACCTGCCAGCTCTGCGACTCCCCGATCTTGCTGGCGGTACCGCTCTTGACCGTCATGCCGCCGGTCTGGCGCTTGGCATTGTTGAAATCGTCCAGCATCTTCTCGGCGGCGGTCGGCTCCGCCACCAGCGTGAGATCGACGTTCGCGGGCTGCCCGCGCGTCAACACCGGCTGCTGCAACTTGGTGGTGTAGGTGCGGCCGTTGTCCTGCATGGTGGCCTGCAACACATACAAGTCATTCGCGTGGATCGCCGAGGCCGAGAACGGAATGTGGAACGCCTGCGGGAACTTGGGCGGATTGAAATCCTGCTTGTTCACCGTGACGCCCGGCTGCTGGGTCACATCCACCAATGACAGTTCCAGCGTCGCCTGCGGCGTCACCGTGACCGCGGCGTCCTGCAGCTTGACGGACCCCGTCACCGCGGTGGCGGCTGGCGCGGGCGTACCCGCCTCGGATGCGGACGGTGCGGCAGCCGAAGATGAAGTGTTGTCGGACGAATTGGATGCGCCGCAACCCGCAAGGATCAACGTGGCAAGAAACAACGGCGCAACAGCAAGCTTTTGCATGGAAATTCCTCGGAATGGGGCCGGCCGGCGCCGGAAGTAACCCGGCACGAATCGCAAGATCACGGCAGAACTCTCATGTTACCGCGGCGGGGGATACGACGAAAGCCGCTGTGCGGCTGGCGTTCATTCGGTGATACGGGGCTCGTATGCCCCGGAGATGGCCGTGCGCCCATCTTTCTTTCATCTTTCAAAAAGATTGCGCCATTGTTAATTTGTTGCTAGTGTGAATGTCGCGTTAACGCGTCGCGATGCTCTTCGGCTCAAGAAATCCTTGGGATTTCAGAGTGATGAATCGCAATCGCCGCTCCTTTGACGCGTGGGGCGCGTCGGTCCACTACCACTGAAAACCTGTTTTGCTTACCGGGGAGTACTCCTGATGAATCGCAAGCTCTTGGCCTCGGCCATCTGCGCCAGCCTCTTTGTCGCCGCCACGGCGTACGCACAAGATACCGCCGCGCCTGCTCCACGGCAGGATCAATCGTCTGCCGCGCAGCCAAACACGACCCAGCCGGAAAAAAAGAAAGAACCCAAGACTCTCAACACCGTCACGGTGACAGGTTCGCTGATTCCGAAGTCGCAGATCGAAACTGCCACGCCGGTCATTACGATCACCGCGCAGGATCTGCAAAAGCAGGGCTTCAAAAACGTATATGACGCGTTGCGGGCGATGCCGGTATCGAACGGTGCAGTTCAAGACAACCAGTTCACTCAAGGCTTTACGCCCGGTGCAACCACCATCAGCCTGCTCGGCCTGAACCCGGACTTCACCTTGGTGTTGTTGAACGGTCGTCCGCTGGCCGACTATCCGTTGCTCTATAACTCCACCTCCAACTTCGTGGATCTGGGCACCATTCCGACCACGCTGGTGGATCGGATCGAGATCGTGCCGGGCAACCAGTCCGCCATTTATGGTTCGGCCGCCATTGCGGGCGTCGTCAACATCATTCTTAAGCAGCGGATGGACGGCCTCGACATCGACTATCGCGCCGGCGGGTATACCGAGGGCGGCGGGCAGCAGCAACGTTTGCAGATTTCCGGCGGCCACAGCGTCGGCAAGCTGGATTTGATGGGTGCAGTCGAGATCAACAAGCAGAATCCGATATACGGTTACCAGCGCAGCTACATGGACAGCACGATGGATGCACCGACTGCATCCGGCCGAGTCGCAGCCCGTGTGCGGGCGGTAGGCGACGCCTTCACCGGCGGATACGTGACGCCACCAGATGGCGCGGCCACATGCGCACCCGACGGTAATCTCTTCCATGGCTCGCTGCAGTACGCGTATCGACCGGGCTACGGTTACTACTGCGGCAGTTATGAGCAGCCCGCGCAGGGCACGATCATGAATGCCCAGTCGCAGTTGAACGTATACGGCAAGGCCAACTACCAGTTGAACGACAACACCCAGCTGTATGCGGATGTGCTGTTCAACAAGTCCAAGGTCAAGTACCTCACGGGCGGCAGCTATGCGACATTCTGGGGTTTGGGCGACCACACTGCGCCGTACATCTACGATATCGATTCCGGGCACCTCGATTACGTGGTGCAGCACATCTTTGCGCCGGAGGAAGTGGGAACCCTGACCAATTCCGTAGACAACAACCGCAGCTGGGTAGTGGACCTCGGGATCAAGGGCAGCCTCGGTGATTCCAATTGGAACTACGACGCCTACTATCACCGCTCGCAGTACAAGAACGACTCCAGCTTGATGCGCCCACTCACCGACAAGGTGAACGCGTTCTTCCTCGGGCCGCAGGACGGCACAGATCCATTCGGCTATGGCTACCCGGCCTATCATCTCGAGAAGACCGGTCATTTCTGGGGAGCGGTGACACCGGATCAGTTCCGCTCGTTCAGCGACTACGTTCGGAGCGACTCCGAGACCTACACCCAGCAGGGAACCTTGACTGTCACCAATACTGATCTTTTCAGTCTGCCCGCTGGTTCGGTGGGACTTGCGGCTCAGTTGAATCTCGGCAATCAGTACTGGAACAACCCCATTGACCCGCGCATCTTGGCAGGTGACTTCTGGGGCCTCGGGGGCACCAGTGGCGAAGGCAAACGTTCGTTCTCGGCGGCCGCGATCGAGTTCAATATCCCCATCTTCAAGATGCTGTCGGCCGACGTTTCGGGCCGCTATGACCGCTACGCGCCCGACGGCGGCAGCTCGCAAGGCAAGTTCACGTACAAGGCCGGCCTGGAATTCCGTCCACTCGATACATTGTTGTTCCGAGCCAACTACGCGACCGCATTCCGGGCACCGGACATGGGTTACGTGTTCTCGACCGGCAGCAAGTCGTACAGCAGCGCCCAGGACACCTACAACTGCCGTGTCCACTTTGGCAATGACTTGTCCAAGTGCGGCCCTCCGTACGATTCGGTCCAGATCCAGAATTTCGCCAACGGCAACCGCGACCTGCAGTACATTACGGCCAAGTCATGGGGTTACGGCGTGGTGTGGTCGCCGACCAAGGACCTGACCCTGCAGTCGGACTACTACCACGTCAACATCAACAACGAGGTCAGCAACTACAGCAGCCAGACGATCCTGGACAAGGAAGCCGACTGCCGCTTGGGTGTGACGATCCAAGGCAATCCAGTGGACGGCAATTCGCCATCATGCCAACAGTTCGTGTCGCAGGTGGATCGCACCCCGCTCAACGCACCGATCAATCCCGGCACGCTTGAAAGCGTCACCACGTTGCCGATCAATATTTCTCGTGAATCGGTGTCTGGCATCCATGCGTCAGGTCAGTACCATTGGGCATGGGGGCGTTTCGGCGACTTCAATCTGGCCTTGGATTATGCGGTTCAAACCAGTCACCTTTACCAGCAGTTTCCTGGTGACGAGCCGACCGATTACCTGCGCACCAATGCGTACGGCAATCAGTTCAAGGATATCGGCAGCGCCACTTTGGGTTGGGATATCGGCAAATGGAGTACCACGCTCCAGTACCAGCGTTACGGCAAGACCTTCAGCTATAACGGACACTTCACAGTTGGTCCCTGGATGAAGTACAACGCCACGATCCAGTACCACGTGACGCCGAACATTACCGCCACGCTGATCGGGAACAACATCTTCGACGCCCGCCCCCCATACGATGCGTCGTACACCGCATATCCGTACTTCGACGTCTTCAGCTACAACCCCTACGGTCGGCTGATCATGATGGAGCTGAACGTAAAGCTCCCCTGATCGCAGTTCCGGCGCATCAATCCAGGGCTGGCCTTCGGGCCAGCCCTTTTTTATTGGACATTTGAAAAACCACTGTCCGTGACGCGGATTGGTTACTGCCGTCGCGCTACAGCGTACAAAGCATCTTGCAGCAACTGGAGCTGTACGGAGTACGGGCGCCATTGATGCAACGCCCGGGTGTGGACGGGCTCACGCACCTGAACCGAGCTCAAGGTGGACACGGGTGAGTCATTGCGCGTGATGTCGTCGCAGCCAACCTCCCATTGCAACCCGCAGAACGCAACCACTTTGCGCAAAGCCGCCTCCGGATTACTAATCAGATCGGCGTATCGCACGTCAAGAATTGCATTCGGGCACGTATCACGCCAATGCCCCATCAGACGACAATAGTCGCGATAATGCTCCGCCATTGTGTTGCAGTCGTAACTCCACGTGTATGACTCCCCGAACATCGCGCGATAATTACTGAAACATACGTCGATCGGATCCCGCTGCAAGTGCAGAATTCTCGCTTCGGGAAGGGCCAAATGGATCAACCCTGCAATCATCCAGTTGGCCGGTTGCTTGTCCACGTAAAATGCGCGCCCTTGGGCGCGCCACGCGGTTTCGGATAAATAGCCCCGCGCAACGTCGCGCAGATCAAGTCCTGAAAGGTGCGACAGAAATCGCTCGCCATGCAAAGAACGCGTACCGGCGGCTCTCATCATCTGAAGTCCAAAGTCGATCAATTCCCCCGCGGAATTCACCTGCGAATGATTGGAAAGCATCCTTTCAAGCAGAGTGGTGCCCGAACGCGGCAGACCGACGATGAAAATCGGAGTGGGCCCATCTTTGACTGACTCCGACACAGCCTCCGGTGGACGATTGGCCGACAACCATTCAATGAAGTGCTGCAGCCCTTCTTGCTGACGCGTTGCGTCCCGGCCACTCATCGAATGCATTTCGCTATTGGCTTGAGCCAATGCAACCCACGCCTCATCGTACCTGCCCAGTCCTTCCAGTACGTGATACAGGGCAAATGCAAAAGCGGCATGCGCGGTCGAGGGGCCGCGAGTTTGCCGTTGACCCGTATCGATGAGATGCAAAAGAGCCTTGTCTGGTGAGTTTTGCCGCAAGCGAGCCAAGCGATACATCGCCAGCCCATTCCCTGGTTCCATGGAAAGACATGTTCGGAAGGCCGTGTCGGCTTCATCGATTCGGCCTAGAAACATCAACTCCTGACCACGATACAGTTGGATTTCGATGGTGCCCGGGGAAATCGAGAGCAGCCGCTCCAGTGCATCGAGTGACTGCGAGTGATCGCCGAAGTTCTGCCTGAAATTGGCGTAACGCAGCAATACATCAACGGATTGCGTTTGTTGCCAAACTGGATGATCGAGCAGGCGGTGAGCTGCTGCTGTATGGCCGACCATGGAGAGCAGCTCTATCGTATCGCACAGCAAATCTGCATCGTCTGGCGGGTCATCGCACAGTTCCTGCGCAAGCCCGATGGCATCACGTACACGATCCCCATGCCACGCGAGGCGCGCCGCCAGCAGACGCGTACGCACGTCTCGTGGAGCCTGAATGCGCAGCGACTCCAGCTGCGCATGCGCGGCAGCTATTTGTCCCTGCTGTAAATACCTGAGAGCTTGTTCCCAGCGACGTTCGACCGATCGGCTCATGCGCGCTGAAGTACTTGTGCCAAATCCGACAGGTGCATCTCGTAGTGGCGCCACTCATCGAACGCGCGTTGATGGATCGACGAACGCACCTGCGGCATGCTGAGCGTCGCGCTGGGGGTTGTGTTCCTCGTCAAATCCATGCAACCGGGCTCCCAGTCCAAACCGCAAAATAGAAGTAATCCACGCGCCGCAGCCTCCGGCTCGTGCACCAGCCAAGTGTATGGCACATCAAATATCACGCCAGGCATCGCAGCCTTCCAGTGCGCCATCGTTTGGCGGTAATGGCAATAGTGCGCAGCCAGTGAATCCAACTCATATGCATAGGCATATTCCCGCCCAGGACCGAAATAAGCTCGCCAGTTGGAAAAACACACATCCATGGGATCACGCACGACGTGCAGGATCGGCGCATTCGGAAACGCTTTGTGGATCATGCCCGCCATCATCCAGTTGCGGGGCAACTTGTCCACAAAAAACGGTTTGGAGCCTGCACGCCAGCGAGTCTGCGCAAGATACCTGCGTCCGACCGCACGCCAGTCCACGCCTCTCAGTCTCTCGAGCGTGGTTTCGTCGAACATGAACTCGGCGCGATGATCCACGGCGTATGCCAACGCTCTGGGAAAGTCTCCCAGCTCACCAGCGGACGTCACGCACGAATGATTCCCCAAAACGCGTTCCAAGACCGTGGTGCCCGAACGTGGCATTCCGATCACGAAGATGGGTTGCGGCCCTTCATCCGCCTCACTTTGGTCGGCGCGCAAGAATGCGGGCCCACATATTTCGGCAAGACGCTGGAACAGCTCGCGTTCCCGCGCCGGGTCATATGGCAGCCGTGCGTGCATCAATGCGTTCCCGTGATTCAACGCTTGCCACGCTTCCTCGTATCGTTGCAAGTCTTCGAGTTCCTTGTAACGCGCGAACTCAAGCGCAGCGTGATCTTCACTACCTTTTTCAGTGCGCTGCAGTGCCGTATCGATCGCGGCCAGGTGGTTGTCGTTCTCGGTTTGTTTCTGCATCCTCGCGAGCTGCACGTAGGCGCGACCCAACGGAGGGTTGATCGCAATGCAACGTTCCAGTTCGTGTTGCGACGACTCCAGTTCGCCATTGAAGGCAAGTTGTATTGCGCGATAGAAGTGGAAATCCCGCCCCGCCGCACCCGCGCCTGTGGCCTGTTCGATGAGCGCCAGCGCGGCCTTGTGGTCACCCATCAATTGGCGCTGGGCAGCGGCACGCATCAGGATATGGACTGCACCACTGTGGGCAACCGCCGGCATGTCCAGCAACCGCTTTGCCTCGACGATTTCCCCGACCTGGAGCAGCGCCGCCACTAAATCGGTTAGCAGTCCTGGGTCCTCGGGCGGATTGGCCGTAGCAGCCAAGACCTGACGGGTCGCGGCACGCTGATGATCATCGGCTGCATACAAAGCGCCCAGCACAAGGTGTGCCGCAGTGTCGCCGGGTTCACGCGCCAATATCGATTCCAACGTGGCCCGCGCGGACACCGCCTGATTGGTTGTAATGAAGTGCCGGGCTTGGGCCCAGAGTTGCTCGTTGGATCGACCCACCGCTTCCCCAATCTAGTTCCGTTAGACAGCTCACGGGCACCATATCAGCGATGCACACGCGCCGTTCAAGGGTGCAGCTGAGGTGCTTGCGCGTGAGTTAAAAAGGTATTAACGTCGCGCCGGTACTGCTACCGGGGACAGTGCAGGACGACTGGAGGGGGACAATCCACCCCGAGGTCGAGTATGTCTGCATATGTCCGGTACTCTACTAAGTGGATCCGAGACTTTGCAGTCTTTCCTTTGGGGAGCCCCGTCAATGAACCGCAAGTTGTTGGCTGCCGCCATTTGCGCCGGTCTGTTCGCCACCGGTGGCGCGTACGCGCAAACCACGTCCAGCACCACGACGCAGGACCAATCGAACCCGCCATCCACTACTAGCCAGAGTTCGAGCACATCTCAAAAAGAGAAAAAAAAGACCCTGCAAACGATCACTGTTACGGGTTCGCTGATCCCGCAGTCGCAGATCGAGACCGCGAATCCGGTCATCACCCTGTCTGCGCAAAAGCTGCAGGCACAAGGTTTCGGGACAGTGTATGAGGCGCTGCGCGCCCAGCCTTTATCGACCGGCTCCGTGCAGGATAACCAATTCACTGGCGGATTCACTCCTGGCGCGCAGACCGTCAGTCTGCTCGGCCTCGACCCCGGCTTCACGTTGTTTCTGATCAATGGCCATCCGATGGCCGACTACCCGTTGCTGTACAACGGGTCGAGCAATTTCGTGGACTTGTCGGATATCCCCGTGGGCATGGTCGACCACATCGACATCCTGCCGGGCAACCAATCTTCGATTTACGGTTCCAGTGCCATCGCCGGCGTGGTGAACGTCATCCTCAAGCAGAAGATGGAAGGATACGAGCTTGATCTTCGCGGCGGTGGCTACACGGGCGGCGGCGGATCCAACCAGCGCCTCGAATTCCTGGGTGGCTACAACAACGACAAGCTGAGCATGATCTATGGCGTACAACTGAGCAATCAGCAGCCAATCTTCGGTTACCAGCGCAGCTTGACCGGCACGCAATTCATCGCGTCGCGCGTTTTCCTGGATTTGAACGGGAATACCGGGCTGTATAACGACCCAGGCGCCGCCACCTGCGCACCGGTCTCATCGCTGTATGGTGGGACCGTTGGCTACCAGTACCGTCCTGGTCATGGCTACTACTGCGGCAGCAAAGCGGTGGACGGCTATGCCACCATTCTCAACAAACAAAAATCGGGTACCGGTTACCTCAACGCCACCTACTCGGTGAACGACAACACCCAGATTTACGGAAACGTCCTGTACAACGTCAGCAGCACCAGCTTTACTGGCGGCCCGTATTTCTGGGAAGGCAGCCCCACTCCGGGCAGCTACTTCTTCAACGGGAACACGGGCGAGTTCGAGATCTTCCAGCACATCTTCGCACCGGAGGAAATTGGCAACTGGCAGCTGTATGGAACCCGTGATCTCGAGCGTACCTACAACGCTTGGGTCGGCGTCAAAGGTTCGATCGGAGCCAGCAACTGGAATTACGATGTGTTCTTCGCGCGCTCGAGCCAGAAACTGGATGAATCGCAACGCTGGCCGTTGAAGGACGCGGTCAACAGCTTCTTCGAAAAGCAGATCTATGGCCCGCAGCTCGGCACCTACTACGGTTATCCGATCTACGACCCCAACGTCTCGAACTTCTACAAGCCGCTGACGCAGGCCCAGTACGCCACGTTCAACGGCGACATTCGGAGCAGCAACTCGACCTGGACGCAGAACTTCAACATCCAGCTCACCAATGACGACTTGTTCGATTTGCCGGCCGGCCCGGTGGGCTTCGCCGGCATCTTCCAGAGCGGCGAACAGATGTGGTCCAACCCCGGTGACCCGCGCGTTACCGCTGGTGAGTTCTATGGTCTAACTGGAACGTCCGGCGGCGGCTACCGCAACAACTGGGCCTATTCCGGCGAACTCCGCATTCCCATCTTCAAGATGCTGACTGCCGATATCTCGGCGCGCTATGACCAATACAGCAATCATGGCGGCGGCGTCGACGGTGATTCCACCTACAAGGTCGGCCTGGAATTCCGACCGACCGATACACTGCTGTTCCGCGGCACGTATTCGACAGGTTTCCGCGCACCCGACATGGCATATGTGTTCGGCGGCCAGAGCGGCTTCTACCAACCCGGTCTCACGGACTATTACCGTTGCGCCATCCAGCAGCCGAACGTACCGCTCGACCAGTGCAAGTACTTCTCGGATCAAGATCCATTCGCCCTGCATACGGGCAATCTGAACCTGAAGTCGATCACGTCAAAGTCGGCGGGCTTCGGTGTGGTCTGGTCGCCGACCAGCAACTTCGACATGAAGGCTGATTACTACGACATCCGCATCTCCAACGAGGTGCAATTGCAGTCAATCGACGCGCTGCTGAAAACAGAAGCCGCGTGCCGCTTGGGTCAGCTGGACATCAATTCGGCGGCCTGCATCGCGGCACTTTCGCAAGTCCTGCGCAGCCCGGCCAGCAGCAACCCGAACCTCTCCGAGGCTCTACAGCAGGTAACGGTTTTCCCGATCAACATCGCCAATGAACGAGTATCGGGTATCGTCGCGTCGATCGATTACAACTGGGATGTCGGACGTTTTGGCAATCTCGAAATGGGTGCGCAATACAACGTCACCCTGAAGCATACGCAGCAATCGTCACCCACTGATCCCGTGGTGGATCTGTTGCGACAGCCGAACTCGCCGCCCTATTCAACCGAGTTCAAGACCATTGCCAATGGACACGTCACCTGGACCATCGGCAAGTGGTCCACCACCTTGTACGGGACGCGTTATGGCAAGTCGCCGAACTACAACGCGCAAACCTACGGCTACGGCACGCCCGGAGCAGGGTCGGTCGCCCCCTGGATGCTCTACAGCGGCAGTGTTGCGTACAACATCACGCCTGACATGAAAGTCAGCGCGATTGTCCACAACATCATGAACTCGATGCCGCCGAGCGACGCGTCAGCGAACGCAACACCGGGCTTGTCGAGCCCCTACTACAACGAGTTCAACTACAACCCGTACGGTAGACAGTTCTGGGTCGAGTTCGACTGGAAATTCGGGAAGCACTGATGCTTGCCGTTTGTACCAAGGGCTGGCCTTCGGGCCAGCCCTTTTTTTTCATGCGGGGGCCGCAACAAACCCGGCTGACCGCAAGGTGTCATGCACAGAGGCCAGTTGGCGCTCGTAACGCCGCCACTCACCCAACGTGCGCGTGTGGATGGGTTCGCGAACCTGCGCACTGCTCAGCGTATTCACTGCGGTGGTGTTGCGGGTGAGGTCGCTGCAACCTGCCACCCATCGCAACCCGCAATGCGCGAACACTCTTGGCAACACGGACTCCGGATTCCGCACCAGTTCGGTGTAGGGCACGTCCAGAACACGGCCCGGCATGACGGCGTGCCAATGCTCCATCAGTGCCCGGTACTGCACATAGTGCGCTGCCAGAGCACTCTTCTCGTAACTGTACGGATAACTCTCGCCAAACAGTGCCTTGTAATTGGAAAAACAGACATCCATCGGAACGCGCACCATATGCAAAATCGGCGCCTGCGGAAGCGCGCGGTGAATCAGGCCAAGTAGCATCTGGTTTGCCGGAAGCTTGTCCACGAAGAGCAGGCTGCCTTGTGCGCGCCATTGCGTCTGTGCGAGATAACGTTCGCCGAGCTGCGCGTAGTCCACGCTCGACAGTCGGTCCAGCAATGCTGCGTCAATCAGCTCATGGCCGTGCCGGTTTGCCACCCAACGCAGCTGTCGCGGAAAATCGATACGCTCGCCGGTCGAAACGACATCCGGATGGTTATCGAGGATGCGATCAAGCAGCGTCGTTCCGCTGCGCGGCAGGCCCACGATGAAAATCGGAACCGGGCCGTCGATGTTCGCTCCCCCCGCACCGCGAACGAATTCGGCCGTGACAAGCTGTTTAAGGCCATCGAAAAGCGCTCTTTCACGCTCCACGTCGTGCGACATCCGTGCGTACATGATCGCGTTGCCACGTTCGAGTGCGGCGAATGCGTCTTCGTAATGCCCCAGATCCTCCAGCTCCTTGTACAGCGCGAACTCGAAGCTGGCGTGATCTTCGCTGCCTTTCGCCACAGCATGCAGTTGTGTGCGGATGTAGTCGATATGGTTGGCGTCTGCGGTCTGTTTGCTCATGCGGGCCAGAGCCAGCGATGCCCTGCCGAAGGTTGGACCAAGCTTTAGACAACCTTCCAGGCGATGCCGTGCATCGACGACACGGCCGTTGAATTGCATCTGCAGGGCGTGGAAATAACGAAAATCGGGATTGTCATAGCCTTGCGATTGCGCGCGATCCATCAACACCAGTCCGGTCGCGTGGTCCCCCAGCATCTGGTAAACGTGTGCCATTACCGTCAACCGTCGCCCATCCAACCGCTTGTTTGGGGCATCAAAACGTTCGAGGCAATCCAGCGCCGCTCTCGTCTCGCCGATCCGCATCAGACAATGAACGGCGGTCGCAACGGCATCCGCGTCGTCAGGCAACATGGTCGATGCCGCGATGGCCTGCTCCGCAGCTTCGCGAACGCGGCCCTCGTCGAGATGCACGCTGGCCAGCAACATTCGTCCGGCGACGTGTCTCGGATCGCGTTGAGTCAACGACTCCAAAGCGATGCGCGCGGCTCTGATCTGGCCTTCGGCGATGTACCGTTGCGCACGAAGCCAAACCCGCTCGACGAAAGAGTCCATCAATTTCACCGGTTCACAGATGCAGGCTGCGCGGAGTTTTCAGCACCGCATTGTGCAGTGATGACAGCCATGCCGCATAGCGCCGCCACTGACCACCGCTATCGCGGCGCAAGGCGCCGCGCACCTGCGCCGCACTCAACGTCGCGCTGGGAGAAGCGTTGCGGCTGATGTCCGCGCACCCGGGTTCCCATGCAAGTCCGCAGAAGTCGAACACCTTGCGCAAGGTCGTCTCGGGCTCGCTCACGAGTTCCGCGTACGGCACGTCCAGGATCGCTCCGGGCATGATCCGGTGCCAGTGTGCAATGACGCGCCGGTAATCGTTGAAATGCGCGGCGAGCGCTTCGAGGTCGTAGCTGTAGGCGCAGGCATCACCGAAATACGCGCGCCAGTTGGAGAAGCACGTGTCCATCGGATCGCGCACGAGGTTCAGGATGGGCGCGCATGGCAACGTCGCGTGGATCGCACCGGCCAGCACCCAATTCGGCGGCTGCTTGTCGATGAAGAAGGTCTTGCCGTGCGCACGCCACTGCGTTTGCGCAAGGTAGCGGCGGCCGAGTTCCGTGTAATCGAGACGCGGCAGGCGCGACACCAGCGTGTCGCTTTGGGCGTTGCGCGTATCCGCCATCCAGTGCAGTTGCGCGCCGAAGTCCATCAGCTCGCCGGCCACTGCGACGCGCGAATGGTTGCCGAGCATGCGTTCCAGCAAGGTTGTGCCGGAGCGCGCCATGCCGATGATGAAAATCGGCAACGGTCCACCCGGACGATCGCGTTCGGGCTGCTGGTCCACGCTCGACCATGCGGACAGGAATCGATCGAGCCATGCGCGATGCCGCGCGGCCTCGTCGTGCAGGCGCGCGTGCATCAGCGCGTTGCCGCGCGCCAAGGCCTGCCAAGCCTCCTCATCGCGACCCAGATCTTCCA
>Ga0134126_10000173_pt1 | contig 84342 bp, 75 predicted proteins | sample KB31752_FD_96881 | JGI IMG/M metagenome (GOLD analysis project Ga0134126, IMG submission 96881) | Terrestrial soil microbial communities with excess Nitrogen fertilizer from Kellogg Biological Station, Michigan, USA - KB3-175-2 | ecosystem: Environmental > Terrestrial > Soil > Unclassified ...
CAAGGCCGAATTGGACGCCTATATTGCCAAGCGCGGCTTCAAGCCGCTGACCGGCGCGCAGTTCGTCGCGCGCTATTCGCCGAGTGTGGCGCAGGCGCAGGCGGTGGCGAATTACCTCAAGCAGCAGGGTTTCACCGACGTCAAGATTTCATCCAACCGCATCCTCGTGTCGGGTAATGCCCCGGCAGCGGACGTGAAGCGCGCATTTAGCGTAAACCTTGTGAGTGTCAAGACGCATGATGGTCGCGTGGCCTATGCGAACACCAACAACGCCACGGTGCCTGCATCGATGCAGTCCTACATCAATGGCGTGATGGGCTTGCAGACCGTGCACATCCCGCACCTGTTCTATCGTGAATACACCGGCGGTTCGACCAATGCGGTGACGGGCCACCAGCCGACGGATTTCCCGTCGATCTACGGAGCCGACACCCTGCCGGTCGCGTCCGACATCAACATCGGTATCCTCGCGGAAGGCAATCTCTCCAAGACCATCACCTCGCTCAATACCTTCACGTCTGCGAATGGATTCCCGACGGTGACGACGAGGACGGTCGGCACGCCGACCAGCGATACCAGCGGCACGCTGGAGTGGGAGCTGGACAGCCAGACCATCGTCGGCGCCGCCGGCGGGCAGGTCGGATCGATCACGTTCTACATGATGCCCAACGCCGTGCAGACGTCCGACATCACCGAGGGCGTCAATCAGGCGGTGATGGACAATGGCGCCAAGATCATCAACGGTTCGCTGGGCATCAGCGAGATCGATGCCCAGAACGATGGCACCTACGCTTCCACCGATGCGCTCTTCCAGCAAGGCGCCGCGCAGGGACAGAGTTTCTCGTTCTCGACCGGTGATGACGGCGCGAGCGACTGCTACTCGAACGAAGGCACGACTGCGGCTTGCTGGCCTGCGACGTCCGCCTATGTCGTGGCGACCGGCGGCACCACGCTGGATGCGTCCACGGGCTCCGGCGCGACCTGGAACAACGAAACGGTATGGTCCGGTGCGGGCGGCGCGCAGAGCGCGATCACGCCGAAGCCGAGCTGGCAGACGTTGTGGAGCGGAGCGAATCGTGTCGCGCCGGACATCGCGTTCGATGCCGACCCGAACTCGGGCGCCAAGATCTACAACGGCAGCCGGCAGACGCAGGTGGGCGGCACCAGCCTCTCCTCGCCGATGTTCGTGGGTTTCTGGGCGCGCGTCATGGAAGGCAAGGGCAACCTGGGCTTCCCGGCGCCGCTGCTGTATCCACTGTCGGCATCGGATTTCCACGACATTACCTCGGGCAGCAACGGCAACTCCGCAGGTCCCGGTTTTGACGTCGCCAGCGGTCGTGGCAGCGTGATCTGGAGTGCGGCCTACAGCCAGCTCAGCGGTGGCGGCGGCAACCAGCCGCCGGTGGCGAGCTTCACCTACAAGACCAAGAGTCTGTACGTGCAGGTGACCAGCACTTCCACCGATCCGGACGGCACCATTGCGTCGGTCAAATGGGATTCCGGGGATGGCAGGACTTCGACCAAGACCCCGTTGACCTACAAGTATGCCAAGCCTGGCACGTACACCGTGACGCTGACGGTGACGGACAACGACGGCGCCACCAATAGCACCTCGCAGCAGGTGACAGTGCAGAGAGGCGGTTGAAATCAGGGTCAATCGCTTCCGGATTCGTCTCCCACAAACGGATCCCCTGCAGCGGCCGGCATAATGCCGGCCGCTTTTTTTTGCGCGTTGATGAAGCTTTCGCAGAGAAAGCGGTTTGCGAAAAAGCGGGGCGCGGGAACAGGTCTGTCGCGAAGGCGGGACTGGCGGACGGTCAACTCGATGTGCCGTTGCGGGATGGGATAGCCATTTGATCGCTGTCCGCTATCACCGATCGACTCGACGCATCGCACTACGATCTGAACGCGAGAACGAGCACGCCGATGGCGACCAGGGCAATACCCAACCAATCACGTGGCGAAGGGCGTTCACCCAGGAATACAAAGGCGAATACGGCCACGAGTACAAGGCTGAACTTGTCCACGGGAGCAACCTTCGACGCTTCCCCGAGCTTGAGCGCGCGGAAATAGCAAATCCACGATGCGCCTGTCGCCAACGCAGACAAGGCAAGAAAAACCCATGCGTGCAAGGAGAGTCGCAGCGGGTTGCTCCATTTGCCGGCAACGAGAACGATGACCGCCAGCACGAACACGATGATCGTGGTGCGAATCAGGGTCGCGAAATCGGAATCGACGCCCTGGATGCCGACCTTCGCGAAGATCGCCGTGAGCGCGGCAAAACAGGCCGACAATGCCGCCCAGAAAAACCAGGAGTTCGTTGTCATCGATGACGGACGCGAGTACCACCCGGGAAAAGGATACGCCAGATTTGCCTGGGACTGTCCGTGCACACCCGCGCTGCCTCCCTTGAACAACACCTTTATTCCGTGGTGCGGGGCAGGACATGAATCTGGCTCTGCGCCCCTTACCTGATCGCATTGTGCGTGTTATTGGGATCGAATCTGCCCGTGATCATACGCTGCCCGCGCCCATGCCACGCTCAATGGTGCAGGAATACAGGTTCATCGAATACTTGAGAGAACTGGCCACCGACCGGCAGCAAAAGGATTCCCTTGCCGGCGGAGCGGGGCCAGTCAACTGCGGAGCTGGCACGCGCGTTTCATTGGAGGACGACCACGATTCAACATGGAGGGAACCCAGTGGCCCCATTCGAAGACATCTCGATCCTTGCGATCAACTACGTCCAGACACAACCGATTGAGGGGAGCGGCGCGCTGCAAGTACCCATCGAACTTTCCCCGGTGCCCCCGCCAGACTGGGCGGAACTGTTTTGCCAAAATTGGATGGTTCACGACTACGAAACGAAAGTGGAAGTCGCACTCGCCGGAGATGTCATTTTTGCGAGGTGCTTTCCGGAAGATTTCGATGATCTGTCCGAACGGCATCTGCCCGAAATAAAAAAGGTCATCGCCGAAACCAACCGCGAATATTCGAACCCGTCGCGACAGGGTCTGGGCTGATCACCCGCTTTCTGACCATCGCGTCATCGGGCATGGCGCAAACCGTGACCGACTGGTGACGACTCCAGGCTCGTTCTTGGTTTCCCAAGCAGCGGATGGTCGGTCAGTCGCGCTTGTTCCGGGTCGCAAGTTTCGCTGCGCACCCTGATACTGGTGGCCGGATGCGGCGCTACACTTGTGCGTCGCCTCGAGGGGAACGCCATGAACATCCATTCGCGATGCGTGCTTTTGTTCGTAGCGGGAATGATGCTTGCGGTGGGCCGTGCGAGCATGGCGGCGGGGCCCAATCCGTGGACGATACATTCGTTTTGCGCCCAACGCGCTCACGGAATTTGTCTCGATGGTTCCAATAGTGCGGGCGGCAGTTTGATGCGCGGTCCGAACGGGTCTTATTACGGAATTACATACGCTGGCGGCATCCAGGCAAAGGGCTACGACCAGGGAGGCGGCGAGGTTTACCGCATCGACGGAAGAACCGGACGTTTCAGCGTGCTGTACCAATTCGACCCTGTGCTGGACGGATACGGTCCCACCTCGCTGCAAGTCGGATCGGACGGCAATCTTTACGGAACTCTGGGCGGCAGCCTTCACGGCCTCGGGTGCGTTTTCCGTCTTTCGCCGACAGGAACCTTCACGCTCGTCCATGCTTTTTCTCCAGGAGAGGTCAGCGGCCGTCTCTTCCCCCTTGCCGAGGATTCCCAAGGCAACTGGTATGGCGCGGCGTATGGAGGCAGCTCCGACAATGGGGAGATTTACAAGATCTCGCCGGATGGCTCCTACACCCTGGTACATCAATTCGATGGTTCGGACGCACATCCGGATGCTCGCCTGTTGCTGGCAAGCGACGGCAATTTCTACGGCACCACCGACGCACCACTGGACGCCGGCACCATTTTCCGCATGACGCCCGACGGGTCGATCAAGACAATGCTCGTTTTTGAGCTCATCAGCGAGGGTTATTCCCCCGGGGCGTTGACGGGCGGACCCGATGGGGCGCTCTACGGAGCAACTGCCTACGGTGCAAGCAACGGCGAGGGCACGATCTTCCGAATGACCCTTGATGGACACTTCAGCGTGCTGCACGTCTTTTCCGAACCCGGACAACCCGGTCCCCTCGGCCCCTCCATGTTGACGTTTATGCCTGATGGAAACCTTTATGGCGTCGGCATGCGCGGAGGAAACTCGGGTGCCGGCATGATTTATCGCATCGACCCTTCCGGCACATACACCCGGCTTTATTCCTTCACCAAGCAGCGAGCCAGCGGATTCTCCCCAGGCTCAGCCTTGGTGCCGGGTTTCGACGGTGCTCTCTATGGCATCACCGATGCGGGTGGCCGATTCAAGAACGGGATTGCGTACCGCTACGTTCTGCCCGCCGCGCAGTGATACCTCTGGAAATCACTCCGATGTGCTATTCGCGCAGACTTGCCCGCTTGACTCATCCGCAGCGCCAGATGCTTGGATTCGACCACGCATTTTTGTTTCCACGGCACTGCAGGTTTCGACGGTCGCTCCCGATGGACGGTGAAAGCGGCAAATACACCGAAGCTCCAGCCTGCGCAGTCTGGCTGTACATGCGAATAGTCAACCGGATGCAGGAGTTGCAAATGGCTTCGTCATCAACGGCCTGCGTTGCCTAGCCCACAGCTGGCGCCACCTGTATAACCGGACCACCAATCCGTATATTCAATGGTTAGGCCACATTGGAGAAATTTCGTGTTTGGCATGTTCAATCGCCCTCGCAAGCCACCTCCACCACCTCGGCGGCTTCCGCCTGTGCCGGACTGGCAGCCTGATTTCGTGCAACCGCAAGATGAGGTCATTACAGCACTTCGACACTACACGAACAGCAAAAAAGATTTTGCGATGCTTCGCTTTGGAACGTTTGTCCTCGTCCCAGGTGGGTTGAACGACGCCGATGCGACCGCGCACGCGCTTCGGTCACTTCACAATGTATTTAACGCTCATGTTGACATGCGCAATGCAGACATGGATGACGGGAATGTTCTTGTTACCTATAACCACGGCGTTGGTAATATCGCGCTCGCAAAGACGATTTCGGCTGCCTGGAACGAGATTGAAAAGCAACATCAGCGTGCCCTAGCAACGCATGAGGTACTAATAACGCCGTTGGGCCAGAACGTGTTTGATGCTTGTGGCAAGAAGGCGTTGTTTGCGCGCTGCTACATGTTCATGGATGCGCAGAACCCGGAGGTAGTTCAAATTGTCCGAGTTGTGGCCTAACTACTCATTCCAGCGAACGCCGGTCCATCACTCTCGTTCTTGCAAACGTTGCAGCGCCCGCGTCGCTCTGATGGTTGATCGGCAGAGGAGGGACAGCCATGAAACACTTGAATTGTCGTCGTGCAACGGCCCGCCTGGGACTGGGATTGCTCGGTCTGGCGCTTGCTGCCGCCGGGTTGTCGCAGGCCTCTGCGGCCCCGCTGTTTCCACCGCTCAACACCCTCGCCAACTTTGCCGCCGGCGATAGCGGGCCTTTTCAGCTTTCCGCGCTGATCGAAGGCAGCGACGGCAATTTCTACGGCGTCAGCGCCTTCGGTGGCGCCGGCAGCTATGGCTATGTCTACAAGGTGATACGCCGCACCGGCCGAGTCATCCATCTGCACGACTTTTCCTACACCGATGGCGCCACCCCACGCGGCAAGCTGGTGCAGGGCACGGATGGCGATTTCTACGGCACAACGGAAGCCGGTGGCGCCCATCAGTCGGACTACTGCTATGCCGGCCAGTTCTACCAGAAGGGTGGCTGCGGCGTCGCCTTCAAGGTCAGTCCAAGCGGCAGCTTCACCAAGCTGCACGATTTTTATTCCGCGACGGATAGCTATCTCGCCGATCCCGGCACCGGCATGATCCAGACCAGCGACGGTAACTTCTACGGCATCGCCATGGTGGATTTCCCGCAAGTCAATGTCGCCATTTTCAGGATGACCCCCGACGGCACCGCGACTCCGCTCTACCAAATCCCGTCCGACGTATTCTCCTACACCGGGTTGATCCAGGGTGCCGACGGTTACCTCTATGGCACCACGATCGGCGACGGCGCTGCCTACGGCGCCGGCATGTTCTTCCGCATCAGCCTGGACGGCGTCTTTCAATCCCTGCATATTTTTTCCGGCAGCGACGGCGACCTGCCTGCCGGAACCCTCATGCAGGGCAAGGACGGCGCTTTCTACGGCACCACGCAATACGGCGGCATCACCACCGGCCACTGCATTTACGGCGGCTGCGGCGTCATCTACAAGATGACGACCGATGGCACCGAGACGGTGTTGTATCGCTTCACCGGCAGCGCCCTCGACGGCGAATGGCCGCAGTATTCGGGTTTGGTGCAGACGCATGACGGCAGCCTGTATGGCACCACGGGCGGCAACCCCTACGGCGATTTCGGCGCCACGTATTGCTACATCGGCAAGATCGCCAGCTCGGGCTGCGGCACGATTTACCGGATCACGCCAGCCGGCCAGTTCCAGCAACTGCACACCCTGAGCTACGGCGACAGTGCCCTCGGCATCTGGCCGCTGGCGTCGATGATCCTCGCCAGCGATGGCAATCTCTATGGACCGACCATTTCCGGAGGCGGCTGGGGTGCCGGCACGATTTACCGGCTGCAGTTGAATCCGCTGACACCGGTGGTGGCGATTACCGGCACTTCCCCGGCCTCGGGGCCGCCCGGCACCAACGTGACCATCAACGGCGTCGGCTTCACCGGCACCACCCAGGTGACTTTCCCCACCGGTGCGGCCACCCCCATCAACTTCAGCGTGATTTCCGACACCCAGATCGGCATCGTCGTCCCGGGCAACGGCGTTACCGGGGCTATCGGCGTCAGCGCACCGCGCGGCACCACCTTCAGCCCGACCTTGTTCACCGTAACCACCGCGGGCGCGATGCCTGCCGCTCCGGTGGTCGGTGTTGGCCTCAGGGCAACAGCGGGCGACAAACCGCTCGCATTGTCGAGAAAGGTCGGTATGTAGCACGGCAGGCCTGGATGCAGCGGAGTGGAATCCCTGCCTGTCGTGGGCTCCGAAGGTGGGATGAGATCCCGTTCTGCATTGTCCCGAGGTGCGCACTCATCCATTTTGAATGGAGCCTCTCATTAGCGCGCTTGAGATCAAGCAATCGCTGGCCAGGTGCCCGGAGCCACTGTCTCGAAATCCGATAGTAATTGCGGTATTCGGACCAGATTTGCGCGGCGTAACGTATAAAATGCAACCACAAAGTATCGGTTCAAGCCTTACATCGAGTCTATTTGGATATAGAAGGGGACTGTGGTGCCGGAAGCTGGGTGGCGGTTCCAGATGTTTGAATGCCCATGAAGCGCGCTCCTAAATCCCAAAGTTCGCGTCTCATACTTGGACCTTGATATTTGGGTAAATGTATCGGCAGCTCGTCTAGATGCTGCGCGAGCATTTCAACGGTCATTTCAAATTTCTGCCGGGGGGATTTGAGTATCGCATCTCGAACTGTGTAAACCACTTCGGCGCTGTATTTTCGACGCGGTGCGGTTGCGGCATGCTCTAGCCCATCGGTTATGGATTGCGCCGCGCCGAGCGCATTGCACTTGGTGGCTATCTCCGGATCATCGAATGTGAGTTCGTGGTCGGCTAGGTGCGCAAATACGTTTCGTATTTCTCGCACCTGGTGAAGATCGTAGGCTGCATCTTCATCAATCCAGGCTAACGTCAGCGCCAGTTGAATACGTGCAGCAAAACTTCCAGGCATGGGCAGTGAATTCTTCTGCAAGCAACGCCCGTACACGCTCTTAAGCCGTTCATCCACAAGCGCACCGCCAAGTACCGCGCATCCTCGTGCGGACTCGTTACGAAACGGGCTACTAAAGCCGTTGAGATCAAACTTCGCTGGGGATGGAGAGCGGTTTGGCATGAGAGCTCGTTGCTTGGGTGGACCGAAACGCAGTGCTGCAGTTCCAATGCTATAGCCCTGCGCACCACCGCGCATGTTTCATGCGAGCGATTCCTGGCCTCGGTCCCTTTCACCGCGTACCGGATGCAAGCGGGCGGGTTTGGACGCCAACGCACAAAAAACCCGCTGAGATACGGGCTTCATGGGGATAACTGGATAGATGTGGACAGCTATGAATGAGGCTCTGGTGCCGAAGGTGGGACTCGAACCCACACGCTTTTAAGGGCGGCGGATTTTGAGTCCGCTGCGTCTACCAATTCCGCCACTTCGGCGCACGAACTGACAAGTATGCGGGAGCTGCCGCCCGGTGCCAAGAGCGAAGTGCGCGGACATTCGCGTGCTTCGGGATCGGTTCAAACCGAAGAGTACGCACCGAGCACGTTTCCGCGCCGGGGTGCGAGCTAGTTCGTGTTGTCCTGTGGCAACACGCGCTCGCCACGCGCATACCATTCGCCATCGACCGGCTCGAACACCGCGCAGGTGAGCATGCGATCCTGGTAGATGTGCAGGCTGACGGTGACGTCGTCGCCGGGATTGCGGATGGTGTGGTACTCGTGCGGCGGGATCAGGCTGCCGGCCGAACCTGGGCCGGCCTGGATCGCGCCCGCGGGACGGAAACGGTAGCGGCGTTCGTCGTCGTCGTGTTCCAGCAGTTCGTACTGCACCACTTCCAGTTCGCCGCGCCACACGCCTTCCACGCACCACATGCCGCAATGGTCGTGGATCGGCGTGCCCTGGCCCGGCCCCCAGGTCATCGCCACCACGCAGTAGCCGTGTTCGTCGCTGCGATACAGTTCGCGACGCGCGTAGTGGTCGCCGCAGGGTTCGAACACGCATTCGGGCAGTTCGACCTCGCTGCCGCGGATCATGCGGCAGAGGCCATCGCGCAGAGCGCGCGTGACGCGTTCGGTTTCGTGCTGTGCGACCGCGGCATCGAGCGTGTCGATCAAGGTGCGGCGGCCGGGAAATTCGATGGCGAGCATGATGCGCCCCTGGCGGACGCCGACATTCTAGCAGCGCGTCAGAGCGACGCCATGAAGGCGCCGATGGCCGCGCCGAAACGCGCGGTATCCACCAGGAACGCATCGTGGCCCTGCGGTGAATCCAGCCCGACGAAATCGACCTCGGCGCCGCCCGCGCGCAACCCTTCGGCGATCTCCTCTTGCTGTTCCAGCGGAAACAGGATGTCGGTTTCCACGCCGATCACCAGCGCCCGTTCCAGCTTGATGCGCGTCAGCGCCGCGCGCACGGCTTGCCCCGGATTCGTGCCGGAATCGCCGGGGGCGTATTCGGCGATGTCGAACCAGTCCGAGGCACGCGAGAGATAGAGGTAGCAGTTGGGGTCGAATGCGCGCACGAAGCGGCGCGCATGCGCGTTGAGGTACGACTCGACCTGGAATTCCGCGCCGAACGGATCTTCCTCGCGTTGGTCGGATTCCAGGCGGATGCGGCCGAAGCGCCCGCGCCATTCGATGGCCGAGCGGTAGGTGATCACGCCGAGCTTGCGCGCGAGGCTGATGCCGACTTCCGGGTAATGCGCGTCGTCGTAGTTGCCTTCGTTCCAGTGGGGGTCGAGGCGGATCGCCTCGCGCTGCAGCGAGCGGATGGCGATCGCGAACGGCCTCGCCTGCGGCGCGGTGGACACGCTGACGTGCGCGCGCACCGCGCCGGGGTGATGCATCAGGTAGCCGAGCGCGGCCATGCCGCCCATCGAGCAGCCGACCAGCGCCGCCAGCCGCGCAATGCCGAGGCCGCGCGCCAGTTCGAACGCGGCGTTGCCGATGTCCTCAAGCGTGAGTTCCGGGAAATCCAGGCGATAGGTCTTGCCGCTGTGCGGATCAATCGATGCAGGCCCAGTCGAACCCTTGCTGCTGCCCAGCGAGTTCACGCAGATGACGAACCAGCGGTTCGTGTCCAGCCCCTTGCCCGGGCCGACGATGTCTTCCCACCAGCCAGGCGTGTCGTCGATCGCGTTGCGCGCGGCGTGCGCGCTGGGCGACAGGCCGGTGAGGATCAGCACGGCGTTGTCGCGCGCGGCGTTCAACGTTCCCCACGTTTCGTAGCTGAGCCTGGCGGCGTGCAGCGCGCCGCCGCGCTTCATGCGGAAAGGCGAGGGCAGGTCGAAGTATTGGCGGGCGTCGGCCATCGTGATCGTGGAATGCGAACCGGAGCCGCGCACTTTAATGGCCGCGCGCGGTCGGGCCAAGCCACCGATGGCGCGCCGCAAGCGCCGGCGTCAGCGCACGCGGTCGATCGTCAGCACGACCGGCTCGCGCGAATCGCTCGCGACCGGTTTCGCGGGGGCTTCCATATCGCCCGCCTGCGGCAGCGCATTGCCGGATTTGCTGATCCGCGCGGAGACCTGCACGCGCGGGAACATCGAAAGTTTCAATTGCGGCGCCATCGCCATTGCATCGGTGAGCGTCACCGTCGCCGGCAGTTGCGACGCCTGCAGGCGCGCCACCGCCAGCGGCATCGGCGGGCCGCCGATCGCGCGTGCGAAAACGAACAGGATGTCGCCGGGCGATACTCGGGAGGCGAGTTTCGGATCCAGCGTCACTTCCACTTTCAATGCCACATCCGCTGCCGGCGTCGCGTCGGCGTTGCCGGAAGACGTGGCGCGCGCGGCCTGTGCGGCCACGTCACCAGCGATCGTCTCCGCCTGCGCCTGGGTCTTGCCTTGCGAGCGCGCCTGCGCCATGGCGATCTGCGCGTTCACCGCGACGGCGAGTTTCGATCCCGCCGGCAACAACGGAAGCAGACGGCGCCAGTTCGCGGAAGCGTCGTCGTAATGCCCGAGCTGGTAGTCGCTGATCCCCAGCAGCCACAACCCGCGCTGGTGTTCGGGCTGCAGCGCGACCGCACGTTGCAGCAGGCCGCGCGCTTCGCCGTCGATGCGATGATCGGGCTTCGCCTGCGCGTCGGCTTCGGACCACGCCACCATGATGTCCGGATCGTCCGGCTTGAGCTTCAGCGCGCGACCAAAGGCGTCGAGCGCATCGGCGGGAAGATTCATCGCCGAATACGCCTGGCCCAGCAGCAGCCAGCCGTTGACGTCGCCCGGCGCCTGCAGCAATTTCGCGCGCAGTTGTGCGGTGGCGGCGGCCATGTCGAGTTGCGCATCCGGCGCCTGGGCCAGTGCGCGCGGTGCGCCGTAAAACGCGTACAGCGCGATGGCGGCCGGCGGCAGCGCGAACGCCAACAGCAGCGCCAGCACGAAGATCGCGCGCGGGCGGCCGTTGCGGCGCGCGCTGCGCAACATGGGAATCAGCACGCAAACCAGCGCCGCGGCGAGCATCAACGCAGCAAGGGCGACGAACGTCGTGTTCACCTAAAGATATCCGCAAACCGGAGAAGACAAGATGGGGAAGGGAATCATCGCCACGCTTCGCCCGTCGGCGTTGGCTTCGTCACGCATATGACTGACGCCTGCCGAGTGGCGGCAACGCCGGGGACGACACAATGAGATCACGAGTATAGCCGAGCGGCGCGCGCGGCTTCGCGGGGACGGCAGCGGCGGTCTCGTCAGCGCAGCGGTGCGATCCGCAAGGCGCGATATTCGGCGTCATTGACCGCTCGGTCGCCACCTTCGCCGCCGGTGTAATGCGCGAAGTGCGCGAGCTCGCTCATGTTGAAGCCCTGTTCCAGGGTGAAGTGGCAGATGGCGTTCGAGCCCGCGGTGAACGTGGCGATGGTCGATGCCTGCACGCCCTGGCTGTGCGGCATCACCAGCAATACCCGCTGTGGTCCGGAACCGGCACACGCCACGCGCAGCCATTTGACCGCGGCGGTGATGCCGGTATTGATCGGGCCGTGCGGGTTGGAGTAATCCATCCAGACCTGGAAACGACCCGTCGACGGCGCTTTCCATTCGCGCGGCCACGCGCCGGTGACGCTCGCAACTCCGCCTGCGCAGATCGCCTCGCCGGGCAGCGATTCGATGCCGTCCTCGCCGACGCGCGTGCTGCGGAAACAATGCCGCGCATCCGACCACGGCAGGAACGCGGTGCCGTCGATCTTGCCGTGCCGCTGGCCGTCGACATACAGCATGCCGGGTGCGGCGACGCGTATCTGCCAGCGATTGCCCGCGCGCGTGACCTGCGGCGCGCCGGGGGAAGCGGGCGCGTACAATGATGCGTCGCCGCGCAGGCGCGTCGGCGGCACCGTGATGGACTTCAGCATGACAATGGTCTCGTCGCCGTCGTGTTTCGTCGTGTCCGCGACCAGCAGGTTGCCGTCCAGCTTCATCGGCCGCACAAGCGCGATCCGCTGCCCGGGCAATTGCAGGCTGATGCGATCGCGCGTGCCGAACAGCATCGGCACCAGCGATGCCGGCAATTCGGGATGGATGCCGCCGTCGTTCTCCAGGCCGAACACGCCCTCGGTCACCATCTGCAAATAGGCCGCCACCGACCACAACTGGCGCGGCGAGTCGACCACGGGCCCGCCGAGTTTGCCTGCATCGACACGGATCGATTGCGTCGCGAGATCGAAGTTCTCCATGTTGGAACCGGAGAGCGCCGCGCCGCGCACGAGGGACTGCAGTTCATGCGCGATCAATTCGGGCTGCCGCGTCGCGCGCGCGGCGCGCAGCGCGTAGGCGCTGACGAACGGCCAGATCGCGCGGTTGTGGTAGATCGGCTGGTCGGTGCGCTCGGGCCAGATCACCGGGCTGCCGGCGGGGTATGCGGGGTAATTCGCCAACGTCGCGCGCGCGCGTTGCGGGTCGGCGATCCCGCTGGTCACCGCGAGCGAGATGCCGAGCAGGTCATAGGTATCCACCGGCATGCCATCGCCGCCGATGTAGCTCATGTACATGCCGCGATCGGCACGCCAGAACCGAGCGTTGATCGCGCGTTTCAACGATTCTGCCTGCGCGGAATAATCCCCGGCGCGCGCGTCGCCGCGCTGCGCGGCCATTCGCGCGGCGAGGCGCAATGCGTCGTAGTGCAACACGTTGGTGGAGAGCGCGAAGGATTCCGCGATGAAGACGACGTCCCCGGCTGTCCATGCCGGATAGGTCTGCTCGCGCCAGTCGAGGAAGGAAGTCTCGCCGCGATACAGGCCCGTCGCCGGATCGAAGGCATAGGCGCGATCCTGCGCCAGCGTGTCGTTCAACGCCTGCCAGGCCTTGTCGGCGAAGGATCGGTCGTCGAGCAGGTGGCGCGCGCCGAGGAACCATGCCACGCGGTCGGTGCTGATCGGCCAGCTGCCGCCCGAGCCGGTATCCTGCATCGGATAGAGCCGCGCTGAATCCGCACCCTGCGCAGCGTCGGCGGCGCGCACGCCGGAGAGTTTGTACAGCAGGCCGTTGCGCGCGCGTTCCGGATCGAAGCGCCACAGCCCGAGATCGATCGAGTAGGAAAGATCGCGCGTCCACACATACGGCCACTTCTCGCCGGTCTCGAAACAGTGGCAGGGCATCGGCTGGCCGTGGTCGAACGCGCCGTCCTGGATCGAGGCGACCGAATCGAGCTTGAGGTCGGCCTGCGCCATCGCGAACAGGCCGTCGAACATCGTGCTGGCGGTCCGCACCGATGCGGCGCCGCCAGGAATGCGGCGTGCGCCATTGTCGTCGTGCAGCACGAATCCGCCATCGGGTGCGACAGCCATCGTGGCATGGCGATGCTGCCAAACGATGGTGCCGTCGCTGCCATTCGCGGCAGCGACGGCCGCGAGCGGGAAGCCGCAGGATGCGACGAGCAGGCCGCCGATCAAGCGCGAACGCTTCATTCGTGCAGTTCGACCACGACCAGGCCCTGTGGCGGCACGTCGATCTTCAAATGGCCGTGATCGGGCGTCGCGCTTTCCGGCGTCGGCAACGCGCCGGCGGCGCGCAATTGCGCGATCTGTTCCCGGCTCGGGAAGGGCGGGCGACCCATCGCATCGAAGGCTGCGACCGCGTTGCCGTGCGCGGCGTCCACGCGCCATACCGTCGCGATGGCATTCGCGGGCAAGTGAGCGACCGCGAGATCGAAGTGCTTCATCGTGCCTTGCGGTTCGCCGCCGACATAGCTGCCGGTGTCACCCAGCGGCGGCGCGTAGTTCCACAGCGCAACCACGATGACGCCGCCGGCGTTGCGCGTGGCCAGCGCGCTGTCGCTATCCAGCGGCAGGCGGGTATCGCCCAGCTTGTGCAGCAGCGCGAAGGCATTGAAGGCGGGCTTGGGAATGCGGTCTTCCGCGATCAGGCCGAAGCCGCCGTAAAACGGCGTGTGCACCACGCCCTGTTCGTCGAACACGTCGGAGAACGACCAGTAGCTCATCATCGCCACCTTGTCCGCGCACATGCGGATGGTGTTGGCCATCCACGGGCCCATGAACACGGTGTCGGTGACATCCGGCAGGTTGGCATACGAGGCGTTGTATTCGCTGAAGACCAGCGGCAGTTCCGGATAAGGCGAAGCGGCGATTTCGCGGTCGACCTTGGCGATTGCGCGGCAGACCATGTCCGAGCGCGGAATCTTTTCGTTGGTGTGGAAGACGTTTTTCGCGGTGTCGTCGCCGTAGACATGCGTGCTGACGAAATCCACCGGCACGTCCGCCTGCTTCACGTGCGCGAGGAAATCCGGAACCCACGCGGCCTGCGCGGTGGCCGGGCCGCCGACGCGCAGGCGGGGGCTCGCCGCCTTCAGCGCCCGCGCGGTGTGGTCGTACAGCGTGAAATACGTCGACTGCGCCGGCTTGCCGGCCCAGAAGTCGATGTTCGGTTCGTTCCACACTTCGAAATACCACTGCGACACCTCGTCGATGCCGTAACGGTCGATGAGGTGTTTCGCGAACGCCGTGATCGTGGCGTCCCATTCCCTGTAGTCGCGCGGGGGCGCCACGTTGGGGTGATACCAGAAAGATTGCAGCGCTCCCGGATCGGAAGTCAGCGCGCCCGGCATGAAACCCACTTCCACGAATGGCCGCACCCCGCGTTCCAGCAGCCCGTCGTAGATCTGGTCGACGTAGGAGAAGTTGTAGGACAGCGTGCCGTCCTTGTTGCGGTTCACCAGGCCGACGTCATCGTCCAGGATGTCGTGGAAGCGGATGTAACCGAAGCCGGTCGCGGCGTGCACCGCTTCCAGGTCCTTGCGGTAATCGTCGCGCAACGAGAGCGACGCGCGGCCCGATCCGAACATGTCCTCCCAGGTGTGCGGGAACGGCGTGCCATGCGCCTGGGCATCGATGCGCACATTCACATCCGTGGATGCTTCGCCGGCGGATGCGGCAGGCAAGATCGGCAACAGGAAAAATCCCAGCAATGCGGGAATGCAGGTGCGGCAATTCAAGCGGCGCATGTCGGGTCGTCCTCGCTCGTCGTCCCCGCCATTGTGTACGAACTTGCGCGCACGAGTTACCAGTCTTCGCCGGAATCGCCCTCCGCGACCTGGGCCGCGGGTCGCGCGCGCTTGCGCAGCAACACGATGATCACGATGACGCCGGCCACGACCAGCACGGGCGGCCCGAACCACAGCAGCAGCGTTGCGGGTTTAAGCGGCGGGTCGTAGAGCACGAAATCCGAATAGCGCGCCACCAGGTATTGCTTGATCTGCGCGTCGCTCCTGCCCTGTTGCATCATCTCGAAGATCTGGCCGCGCAACTGCTTGGCCAGGTCGGCGTTCGAGGCGTCCAGGCTTTCGTTCTGGCAGACCATGCAGCGCAGTTGCGAGGTCAGGTCCTGGAAGCGTTCGCGTTCCGCGTCGTTCCTGAAAGGCAGCGGATCGATCGCGAAGGCGGCGAAACTGGCGCAGAGCGCCACCAGGCACAACAACGCGGCGAGGATGCGTTTCAACGCGGCGGCTTCCCGAGCGCGGCAATCGCGGGACCGAGTTCCTGCGCGATCACGTCGGGCGTCAGCGGGCCGATGTGTTTGTAGCGGATCACGCCGCGCGCATCGACCAGGAAAGTTTCCGGCGCGCCGTACACGCCGAAGTCGATGGCGGTGTCGCCGCTTGCGTCCGCGATCACCTGCGCGTAAGGATTGCCGTGTTGCGCCAGCCACGCCTTCGCGTCTGCCGGCTTGTCCTTGTAGTCGTAACCGATCAACGGCACGCCGAATTTGCCGGCATATTCCATCAACACCGGATGCTCGTCGCCGCAAGCGAAGCACCAGCTCGCGAACACGTTGAGCAGGTACGGTTTGCCGAGCAGGTCGGCCTTGCGTATGCGTTGCCCCGGATTGTCCAGCGCAGTCAAGTCGAACGCCGGCGCCGCTTTCCCGATGAGAGGGGAAGGCACGTAGCTGGCGTCGTGGCGCGTGTTCCAGACGATGCCGACGCAAAACAGCGCGACCAGCAACACGAATACCAAAAAGGGAATCAACCTGCGGATCACGCGCCCTGCTCCGCGACGCCGATGCGCGAACCGGCCGCCGTCGCGACATCGTTTTCCTGCGCGGTGTCGCGACGCACGCGGAAGCGGCGATCGGCCGCCGCGCAGAAACCACCCAGCATCATCAGCAGGCCGCCGGCCCAGATCCAGCGCACGAAGGGCTTGTCGTACACACGCAGCGCCCACGCGCCGCCACCGATCGGATCGCCGAGCGAAACGTAGAGATCGCGGAACACGCCCGGATGGATCGATGCTTCGGTCTGCACCTGGCCGCGCGGATAGGTGCGCTTCTGCGGATGCAGGGTGACGATCGGCGCGTCGTCTTTCGACACGGCCACCGTGCCTTGTTGCGCGAACCAGTTCGGACCCTGCGTTTCACCGACGCCGTCGAAACGGAAGTCGTACGCGCCGATGTGCACCGTGTCGCCCGGGCGCATCGCCACGTCCTGCTCGATGCTGAGCGTGCGCGTCAGGATCGCGCCGGCGATGAACACACCGACGCCGACGTGCGCGAACAGCATGCCCGTCATCTCCAGCGGATAGCGCTTGCCGCGTGGCGCTTCCTTCCAGCGTTTGATCACGAACAGCACGGTACCCGTCAGCACATAGGTCGATGCGGTGACGCCGAGCAACGGCAACCATCCGCGCGCGCCCAGCGCCCAGCCGACGACGCCTGCGGCGAGCGACAGCGCGACGATGCGCATCAATGCGCGCTTCCACGTCCCGAGGTCCGCCTTGCCCCAGCGCGACAACGGCGCGAACGGCAGCGCCAGCACCAGCGGCGTCATCAGCAGCATGAACAGGAAACCGAAATACGGTGCACCGACCGAAATGCGCCCGATGTCGAGCGTTTCGCCGATCAGCGGATACAGCGTGCCGAGCAGCACCGTGGCGGCGGACACGCTCAGCATCAGGTTGCCGATGAGGATCAGGGTTTCCCGCGAGGCGAGCGCGAAGGACTTTCCGCCGGCGACCTTGGGTGCGCGCAGTGCGTACAGCAGCAGCGATCCGCCGACCACGACAGCAAGAAATCCGAGGATGAACACGCCGCGCTTCGGATCGGCCGCGAACGAGTGCACCGACGTCAGCACGCCCGAGCGCACCAGGAAGGTGCCGAGCAACGACAACGAGAACGCGAAGATCGACAGCAGCAGCGTCCACGCGCGCAGGCCGCCGCGCTTGTCCGTCACCGCCTGTGCGTGGATCAGCGCGGTGCCGACCAGCCACGGCATGAAGCTCGCGTTCTCCACCGGATCCCAGAACCACCAGCCGCCCCAGCCGAGTTCCGCGTACGCCCACCAGCTTCCGGCGACGATGCCGGCGGAGAGGAAGCCCCACGCGACATTGGTCCACGGTCGCGACCAGCGCACCCAGGTCGATTGCAACTCGCCGCCCAGCAGCGCCGCGATCGCGAAGGCGAAGGCCACGCTGAAGCCGACGTAGCCCATGTACAGCACCGGCGGATGCATGATCAGCCCCGGATCCTGCAGCACCGGATTCAGATCTGCGCCATCGCCGGGCGCAGGCAGCAAGCGCAGGAACGGATTCGACGTGGCCAGCGAGAACAGCAGGAAACCGAACGCGACGAAACCGAGCACGCCCAGTACGCGCGCGTGAAAACGCGGTGGCAACTTGCCGCCGAAGGCAGCCACCGCCAGCGTCCACAGATCAAGGATCAGCACCCATAGCAGCAGCGAGCCCTCGTGCGCGCCCCACACCGCCGGGAAGCGATACCACCACGGCAATTCGAGATTGCTGTTCTGCGCGACGTAGGCGACCGAGAAATCCTGCACGAGGAACGCGTACGTCAGGATTCCGAACGCGATCGCCACGAACACGAATTGCCCTACCGCGAGCGATCGCGCGGTCGCCATCAGCGGCTTGCTGTCGCGCCATGCGCCGATGACCGGCAATGCGCATTGCAACGCGGCCAGCAGCAGCGCGAGGATCAGCGCGAACTGGCCGAGTTCCGGCGTCATTGCGCGGCGTCGCCCTGCGTGCCGGATGGCACGCGATGCGCCGCCTTCGCCTTGGCGATGGCGTCCGCGACTTCCTTCGGCATGTAGGTTTCATCGTGCTTGGCCAGCACTTCGCTGGCGACGAAATGCCCGTCGCTCGCGTGGCCGGTGGCGATCACGCTCTGTCCCTCGCGGAACAGGTCGGGAAGGATGCCGATGTACTGCACGCGCATGTCGTGGAAACGGTCGGTCACGGTGAAGTCGGTCTGCAGGGTGTCGGGCACGCGCCGGATGCTGCCTTCCTTGACCACGCCGCCCAGGCGGAACGGGGTCGAGATCGGCGCGCGGCCGGCAGCCACTTCGCTGGGCGAATACAGGTAGGTCATGTTCTGCTGCAGCGCGAACACGGTGAGCGCGGTGGCGGTGGCAACAGCGGCGACGATCAGGGAAATCGCGACCAGCCGGCGCTTGCGGGCGGGATTCATGCGGCAGCCTTCCCGCGGCGCGCGCGTTCGCGTGCGAGGCGCCCGCGCAATTCCTTCAGCAACTGGCGGCGGCGAAACAACGGCGCGAACCAGTCCCACGCGAACACGATGAAGAACACCGCATACGCCGGCCAGACGTACATCGCATAGCCGCCCATTGCGATCCACTCATGCATGATCGTTCGAAGCTCCAGTCAAGGCGTTCTCTGGCCAACGCAATGGATGCAGGCCTCCATAACCCCCAACGATTCCTTGCGCGCAAGGAATCGTTCGCCCCCTTGACTCAAGGGGCAGCAAGATGTTGCTCGAATGATCCGCAAGGCGATCATCGCGCGCTCTCCATCACCAGTGTGCGCGCCCATTCCTTGCCGCCTTCCACCTCGAGCAGGCCGACGCGCGCGCGATTGAGCACGCTGGCGAAGAAATACAGGTGCGTCGCCAGCGCCATCAGAAGCAGCGGCCACAACATGCCCGGCGCGATCTTCGACGGCCCGAGGAAATTCACCGTGCTGCCCTGGTGCAACGTGTTCCACCACACCACCGAGTAATGCACGATCGGCAGGTTGACGATGCCGACCAGGGCCAGCAGCGAAGCGGCGCGCGCGGCGCGCCGGCGATCCTCGATGGCATTGAACAGGCCGATCACGCCGAGGAACAGGAACAGCAGTACCAGTTCGGAAGTCAGGCGCGCATCCCATGTCCACCACGTGCCCCACATCGGCCGGCCCCAGAGCGAACCCGTGATCAGCGTGACCAGGGTGAAAGCCGCACCGACCGGCGCGCATTCCATCGCGATCACTTCCGCCAGTTTCACCCGCCACACCATCGCGGCCAATGCGGCGACCGCCATGCAGGCGTAGGCGAACAGGCTCATCCATGCGCACGGCACGTGGATGAAGATGATCCGGTAGGCGTCGCCCTGCTGGTAGTCCGTCGGCGCCAGCACCAGGCCGCCATAGATGCCGACGGCGGCGAGCACCAGCGAGGACGCCAGCAGCCACGGCCGCAGCGCGCCCGCGAAGCGATAGAAGGTCGGCGGCGAGCCGAGAAGATGCATCCAGTGTGGCAGGTAACTACGCGACATCTTTAGGCTTCCACCGCGATCCGCAATGCCGCCGCGCACGCGAACGGGGCAAGCGCCAATGCCAGTACCAAGGCCGCGCCCAGCCACAACAGGGGGGCGAGGTACGGCAACCCGGCCTGCGCCGCGGCCACCGCGCCCGCGGCGAAGATCACTACCGGAACTGCCAGCGGCAACAACATCAAGGCCAGAAGTATAGCCGAGCGACGCGCGCCGGCCGTCAGCGCGGACAGGATCGCACCCAGCAGCGCCAGCAGCGGCGTGGCCAGCAGCAGCGCAGCCAACAGTACCGGCAGCACATCCGCGGGAAGCTTCAACAGCAGGGCAAGCAACGGCGCCACCACGATCAACGGCAGCGCGGCGGTTGCCCAATGTGCGAGTACGCGGACCAACACCAGCAGCGCCAGCGGTTGCGGCGCCAGCAGCAGTTGTTCCAGTGAACCGTCTTCCAGGTCGCCGCGGAACATCGATTCCAGCGCAGGCAGCATCGCCAGCAACACGGTGACCAGCAACACGCCGCCACTGATGCGCGCCAGCAGGGCGGCGTCCGGCCCGAGCGCGAATGGAAACAGGGTCGTCACGATCACCGCGTACAGCAACGGCAGCAGCATCTCGCCGCGTCGCCGCCACGCCAACGTGAACTCGCGGCGCAGCAGCGCACGACAAGCGGCGCCGGCGGACGGTGTGCTCATAGGGAAAGTGCGAGGCGCACATGGCGCGCGTCGGGATCGGCAAAACGCACTGCGCCGTGGCTGGTGAGCAGGGTCGCCCCGCCGCGCGCGATGTGCGCGGCAACCAGCGCGTTGACGAGTTCGATGCCATGGCGGTCGAGATTGGCATAGGGCTCGTCGAGCAGCCACAGATCGCCCGGCAGCAGCGCCAGCCGGGCCAGCGCGGCGCGCTTCTTCTGCCCGGCCGAAAGCAAACGCAGCGGCGTATCGGCATAGATCGCCAGATCGACTTCGCGCAGTGCGGATTCGATGCTGGCACCTTCGTGCGTGCCGTACAGCCCGGCCAGGAAAGCCAGATTCTCGCGTGGCGAAAGATCGTTCTTCACGCCGGGATGATGGCCGAGGAAGAGCGCCCGGCCCGCAAGGACTTCGTGCGTCGCCACGCGGCCATCGAAACGGATATCGCCCGCGCTGGCCGCGAGGGTGCCGGTGAGCACGCGCAGCAACGTGGTCTTGCCGGAACCGTTGTCGCCTTCGACCAGCAGGGTTTCGCCGCGGTCGAGCGTGAAATCCAGTGGCCCGAACACCGGCTCGTCGTTGCGGGCGAAGGCGAGGCCGCGCACGCAAAACAGCACGGCATCTGCACGGGCGGGATCGTGGTTCATCGCGGCTCTGCGGAAAAATCGCGACATTGTCCCAGCGCGTGCGCCGCCATGTCCATGCGGGCGCGCGGTGCCTCAGATCAGCGCATGCAATTCGGCTTCGCCGCCGCCGCGCACGATCGCGGCCTGGCGGAAGCGGCGGGACAGTGCATCCAGCGTGTCGAAGTCGATGCCGCAGACGAACAGGCTCGGCTCGCGCCACCCGTCCGGTCCGACGCCTGCGCCGGCGAGGAAGCGGAATCCCTGCGCGCGCAAGACGTCGCGCAGTTCGCGCTGGCGCATGCGATTGGCGAACCGCGGTTGCGCCACACTGACCGGATTCCATGCCGTGACGAAACCCCACGGTTCGTCAGGGCCGTGCAGGAACCCTTGCAATGTCGCCGGGAGCGGCTGGCCCACGCGGATCACCGCGCAACCGCCGCGGGCGAGCCGCACGCGATAGTCGGTTTCGCGCCAGGCGCGCCAGATCGCTTCGGGCAGCGGCATCGTTCGCTCAGGCGGCGGGCAATCGCGGCAACTCGGCGCGCACGCGTTGCGCCGCGGCATCGAGATCCACCTGCGACGCGTCGCCGTGTCCGGCCATCAGCGATTCCAGCAGCGCGTCCTGCTCGCGGCCGCGTTGCAGGCAATACGCATACGGGAAATGCGTGAAACTGACCATGCGGTAGCGCGACATGAAATGTTCCGGCGCGCGCGTGGTCAGCGCGGCGGCGAGCTCGCGCTTCACCAGGTAATGCGGGTCGGACACGCCGTCGCGCATCTCGATGTAGTTCTCCAGCGCCATCCGCGCGATCGCGTCGGCGTTGGGTTTGCGCGCGGCCTGGAAGGCCGCGAACGCGGCAGCCGGATCGCGGTGGTTCTCGGTGAGCAGCGGCGCCAGTGCCGCGGCGTCCTCGAAACCGGCGTTCATGCCCTGGCCGTGGAACGGCACGATCGCATGTGCGGCATCGCCGACCAGCAGTGCGCGCCCGTCGAGGTGCCAGCGGTCGAGGTAGAGGGTGGCCAGTTGCCCCACGGGATGCGCGTTCCAGTCCTCGTCGAATGTCGGCATCAGTTCCAGCGCGTCGGGAAATTCGTGCCCGAAAAACGCGCGCGCCGCTTTTGCATCGGGCAAGCTCGCGAAACTCGGATGCGGCCCTTCGTTCGGCAGGAACAGCGTGACGGTGAAGCTGCCCTGCGCGTTGGGCAACGCGATGCACATATAGATGCCGCGCGGCCAGATATGCAGCGCATTCGGTTCGATGGCAAAAGGATGGGAGCCGGCGGCCGGCGGAATTTCCAGTTCCTTGTACCCGTGTCCCAGCGGTTCCACGCGTTCGCCGAGATCCGCCGCGCGGGCCATCGCCGCGCGCAGCGCGGAACCCGCGCCATCGGCGCCGATCAGCAGCGTCGTTTGATGTTCTCTTGCGCTGTTGCGGTCGTGGCCGATCGAGACGACGTTCGTCCGTCCGTCGAACGACGCATCCAGCAGCGGCGCATCGAAATGCAATGTCGCGCCCGCGCGCTCGGCCGCGCCCATGAGCAGCATGTTGAGTTCGCCGCGCGACACCGACCAGATGACTTCGGAATCGTCCTTGCCGTAGCGTTGCAGGTTGGTGGCACCGCCTAGGTCGTGCACCATGCGGCCGCGCATCATGACTGCCTGCGCCAGCACCGATTCGGTCAATCCGGCCTGCCGCAACGCATTCAATCCGCGTTCGGCCAGCGCCAGGTTGATCGAACGCCCGCCGAGGAAACCATGCAGGCGCGGGTCCGGCCGGCGTTCGAAAACCTCGACCTCGAAACCGCGTTGCGCCAGCAGCGCCGCGAGCAGCGAGCCGACCAGGCCGGCGCCGATGATCGTGATGGCGGGGCGTCCGGAATGCGCGGTCATGTCAACGCGATCGCTTCCATGCGAGCACGGTTTCTGCCAGCGCGAAGCAGTCTTCGAAGCGGTTGTAGAGCGGCGCGGGAGAGAGCCGCAGCACGTCGGGTTCGCGCCAGTCGCCGAGCACGCCGTGCGCTACGAGGTGATCGAACAGCGAGCGTCCGGCTTCGCGTCCGGCGCGCACGCGCACCGACAATTGCGCGCCGCGGCGTCCGGATTCGGCGGGCGTGAGGATTTCCAGCGCGTCGTTCAATTGCGTTTCGATCAGCCACGCCAGATAACCGGTGAGGCGCCGCGATTTCGCGCGCAGCTTGGCGATGCCCGCGCGGCGGAAGATCTCCAGCGACACGCGCAGCGGCGCCAGCGCGAAGATCGGCGGATTGGACAACTGCCAGCCGTCGGCGCCGGGCGCGGGATCGAATTCGGGACGCATCTGGAATCGCGTGGCTTCGCGGTGACCCCACCAGCCTTCGAAGCGTGGCAGCTTCGCCTCGGCGTGGCGCGCATGCACGAAGGCGCCGGCAACGGCGCCAGGACCGGAATTGAGATACTTGTACGAACACCACGCGGCGAAATCGGCGCCGGCGTCGTGCAGATCGCACTCGATGTTGCCGGCGGCGTGCGCGAGGTCGAAGCCGATCGTGCAGCCTTGCGCGTGCGCGAGTTCCGCGATGGCCTTCAGGTCGAAGGCCTGCCCGCTGAGGTATTGCACGCCGGGCCACAACACCAGCGCGACGCGCGGGCCGTGTTCGCGCAGCGCGCGCTCGATCGCCTGCATCGAGATCGTGCCGCCGGGCTCGTCGCCGTCGAGTTCGATCAGCGCGGTTTCGGGATCGAAGCCGTGGAAGGCGATCTGCGAAGCGACCGCATGGCGGTCGGAAGGAAACGCGTTGCGCTCGATCAGGATCGCGTGGCGCTCGCGCGTGGGGCGGTAGAAGCTCACCATCAGGAAATGCAGGTTGGCGGTCAGCGAATTCATCGCCACCACTTCCGATGGTTGCGCGCCGAGCACTTCGGCCAGTGCGTCGCGCACCTCCGCGTGATAGGGCAACCAGGGATGCCGGCCGTGCAGGTGGGCTTCGACGCCGAGCCGCGCCCAATCGTCGAGTTCGTCCAGGAGTGCCTGGCGGGTGGCGCGCGGTTGCAGGCCCAGCGAATTGCCGCACAGATACACCTGCTCGCCGTCGCCATGCGGCGGCATCAGGAATTCATTTCGATAATCACGTAAAGGATCGGCGCGATCCTGTGCGCGCGCCCATTCGCGGTCGAATCGGTAATCGGTCATGTCAATGCTTGAGCACGGATTTGGCGATGGCCGCGCATCCGGCATCGAAGGTGGCCGCCCACGCGGCTTCCGCCGCCACGGGACGGATGCAGCGCACTTGCAGCGCGAGGCCGTCGCGGTAGTCATAGAACTCGGCGTAGGTATTCTTCTGGCCGTTTTCCATCGCGATGTAGCGGCGTGCCTGCGCGATGTCGGCCGCGCCGCCGCCGGAATAGCCGGGCAGGCGCCGCGACTTGCCGATCTGGTCGTCCACGAACTGGCCGTAGCCCGACGCATCCGCGACGTGCTGGGTGGTGACGGTGATGCGCGCCAGCGTGCCGTCCGCGCTGGCGCCGGGGACCTGCAACGCGAGGAACTGCGGATCGCCGTCGTGCTTCTCCATCAACGGCGTCCACGCATCCGGCGCGGAGAACTGCACCGTGCTGTCGTCGAGGTTGTAGTCGGTCGCGTGTGCGGCGAGCGGTGCAGTCGACATTGCCAATGCCACCAGCAATAGTGATTTCATTTCGCAACTCCTACCAGGTGCTCCGGAATCGCCGCAAAGCGTAGCGAGCGAAGGCAAGTTGCGCGACGCCGGAGCGCAGGAACCGGAGTGTACACGTCAGTACATGAGGTCGAAATTCGCGCAAGCGAATTGAGGGAGCACCGCCGGAGTGCAAGCTGCCGAGCGCACTAGTTTTGCGGCGATTCAGGGCGCAAACCGCGACAGCGGCAGACCGAGCCATTCCAGCGCCGTGCCGTGGAACAGCCGCGCGCGCGCCTCGTCGTCGGGGTGCAGCGCTTCGATGCCGCTGCCCGGTTCCTGCTCGCCGAGCGGGAACGGATAATCGGTGCCGAGCATCACGCGCCCACTGCCGACGGCGTCGAGCAGGTAGCGCAGCGCCAGCGGGTCGTGCACGCAGGAGTCGAAGAACATCCGCGCGAGATATTCGCGCGGATTGCGCGCGTTGTCGGTGGCAACCAGGTCGGGGCGCATGCGATAACCGTGCTCGATGCGGCCGATGGTGTAGGGGAACGAGCCGCCGCCGTGCGCGAAGGCCACGCGCAGCGCGGGCAGGCGCTCCAGCACGCCGCCGAAGATCAGGCAGCAGGCCGCGCGCGACTGCTCGGCCGGCATGCCGACCAGCCAGGGCAGCCAGTATTTCGGCATCGACTCCTTTCCCATCATGTCCCAGGGATGCACCAGGATCGCCGCGCCGAGATCGGCCGCGGCCTCGAAGAACGGGAACAGTTCCGGTGCGTCGAGGTTCCAGTCCTCGATGTGCGAGCCGATCTGCACGCCCTGCAGGCCGAGTTGCTCCACGCAGCGTTCCATCTCCTCGATCGCCAGCCGCGGCGATTGCAGCGGCACCGTGCCGATGCCGGCATAGTGCTTCGGGAAATCGCGGCAGATGCCGGCGGTGTGGTCGTTGAGATGGCGGTGCAGCTCCAGCGCCTCGTTGGGCTTCGACCCGTACGAGAACATCACCGGCACGGTGGAAATCACCTGCACGTCCACGCCGTGGCGCGCGTAGTCGGCGATGCGGTATTCGGCGTCGAAGGCGTTTTGCCAGATCTCGCGGAAGAACTTGCCGTCCTTGTAGATGCGGTGGCGGCCGTCCGAGCGCACCATCACCGGAAAGCGGTCGTCACCGTATTTCGCGGCGAGGTCCGGCCACTCGGCGGGAAGGATGTGCGCGTGGGTGTCGATCTTGAGCATCGCCCAAGTATAAGCGTCGAGCTGGTGAAAATCGGGAAAGGCTCGGCGACGGGGCAGGCAACAGGCTCGCGCTTGCGTGGCGCGGCACATGGAAGGACACTTGCCGACGGGAGACCGGCATGCCGCCGGTGGGGCAGGGAAAGATCGTGGCGACGGCCCGATCATTCTTCGCGGAACTCAAGCGCCGCAACGTGCTGCGCGCGGCGGTGCTCTACATCGGTGCGGTGTGGGCGCTGGCGCAGGGCATCGCGCAACTGGGGCCGAGTTTTGGCGCGCCGGAGTGGATCACGCGCGGTTTCGTGATCGCCGCCGCGGTCGGTTTTCCCTTCTGGCTCGCTTTCGCGTGGATCTATCAAGTCACAGCGCACGGCCTGAAGCGCGAAAGCGAAATGGAGCCCGGCGAATCGGCTGTGCGCGGAACCGGCCGCAAGCTCGATTTCGCGATCATCGCCGTGCTCGCGGTCGCGGTGCTCCTGTTGCTGGGTAATCAGTTCCTGTGGCACAAGGGCATCGCGATCGCGCCGGTCGCGTCGGTCCGGACCGGGGTGAAGGTCCCGCAGAAGTCCGTCGCGGTGCTGCCATTCGCCAACGAGAGCGGCAAACCCGGCGAACAATTCTTCTCGGACGGGCTGTCGGAAGACTTGATCACCGCGTTGTCGCAGATCGACGATCTGAAAGTGATCAGCCGTTATTCGGCGTTCCAGTTCCGCGACAGCAAGGACGACGCGAAGACCATCGGCGGCAAGCTCGGCGTCGCGCATCTGCTGGAAGGCAGCGTGCAGCATGCGCAGACTGCAGTGCGGATCACCGTCACGCTGGTCAATGCCGCCGACGGCAGCATCGTGTGGTCGCGGCGTTACGACAAGCCGTACCAGGATCTCTTCGCGTTGCAGGATGAGATCACCAACGCCGTCGCCGATGCGTTGAAGGCGAAGCTGAGCGCGCCCGGCACGGTGGTGCAAAGCGATCGCCCGCCGGGCGGCAATCTCGCCGCCTACGCGGCCTACAAGCACGGACGCGCCTACGGGGCGCTAGGCAATGAAGCCGACATGCGCCGCTCGATCGATGCCTTCGAGGAGGCCATCAGGCTCGATCCGCGCTACGCGGCCGCGTATGCGCGACTGTCCCTCGCATGGAACGCGCTGGCCGCACAGACCCTGGGAGGCAAGGAGGCGGCGGCGGCGAATGCGCGGGCGCGCGATGCGGTGGATACCGCGCTGAGGCTGGATCCGGATTCTTCGCTTGCGCACCGGTCGCATGCCTATCTGCTGCTCAACGTCGACATGGACTGGCCGGGCGCCGAGGCCGAGATGCGGCGCGCGCTGGCACTCGCACCGAACGATGCGGTGACGCAGTTCGATCACGCTGTCGCACTGGCCTCGCTGGGGCAGGTACGACGGGCCGTGGCGCTGACGCGGCAAGCCTTGGTCACCGATCCCCGCGACGACGATTCGTATTACTGGCTAGGGTTTTATCTGGCCGGATTGGGGCGGCTCGACGAAGCGCGGGAGGCGATCGGCACCGCGATCTCACTGCAACCCGGAACAGATGGCTATCACGGGCAGCTCGCGATCATCGAAGTCCTGCGAGGCGATGCCACGGCTGCGCTCGCCGCCGCGAAGCAGGAATCACCCGGCGGCTTGTGGCACGACGCGGCCGTCGCACTGGCATCGCAGATCGGTTCCGATCGCAACGCGGCGGATGCCGCATTCGACAAACTGCTTGCCGGACACGCCGACGATGGCGCGTATCAGATCGCCCAGGTGCATGCGCTGCGCCGCGATCCGGACAAGATGTTCCAGTGGCTGGAACGCGCCTTGGGCAACCGCGACCCCGGCATCGGCTACCTGCTCTCGGATCCCTTCATCCTGCGCTACCGCGACGACCCGCGCTTCGCCGCGTTCTGCAAGAAAGTCGGATTGCCGACGGCCACCGATGCGGTGGCGATGAAGTGAACAATCGCGAGCCGGGCCAGCCGACGGTTTTCTCCGAGCTCAGGCGCCGGAACGTCGTGCGCGCGACCGTGTTGTACGGGGGTGCGGTGTGGGTGATCTCGCAGGGCATCGCGCAACTATCGCCGGCACTCGGCTTGCCGGATTGGGCGACCCGCGCGTTCCTGGTTGCCGCCGCGCTGGGCCTGCCGTTCTGGATAGCGTTCGCGTGGATTTACGAGCTGACGCCGCAGGGCATCCGTCGCGAAAGCGGTGTCGCAGTGGATCAGTCCGTCACGCGCCGCACCGGCCGCAAGCTGGATTTCGCGATCATCGCGGTGCTGGCGGTGGCCGTGCTGCTGTTGTTGGGCAACCAGTTCCTGTGGCACAAGGGTGTCACGCCGACAACGCCGTCGGTTTCCGCGATGGCGACCGCGTCCGTTGCGCCCGTCGTGTCCGCAGTGCCGGTCATTCCGGCTTCGGCCATTCCCGCCAAATCCGTTGCGGTGCTGCCGTTCGCGAACGAGAGCGGCAAGGCGGACGAACAGTTCTTCTCCGACGGTTTGTCCGAAGATCTGATCACCGCGCTGTCGCAATTCGCGGGTTTGAAGGTCATCAGCCGCAACTCGGCCTTCCAGTTCCGAAACAGCAAGGACACTTCTGCCGAGATCGGCAAGCTGCTCGGCGTGGCGCACCTGCTGGAAGGCAGCGTGCAGCACGCGCAGGACGAAGTGCGCATCACCGCGACATTGGTGAACGCGACCGACGGTACCGTCCTGTGGTCGCAACGCTACGACAAACCGTACAAGGAGCTGTTCGCGCTGCAGGACGACATCACGCAGGCTGTGGCGGATGCATTGAAGGCGAAGCTGCTCGTTGCATCGGGTGCAGTCGTCCAGAGCGATCGTCCGCCCAGCGGCAATCTCGACGCCTATGCCGCATATCAGCACGGCATCGCCTATGACGTGCTCGCTACCGAAGCCAGCGAGCACCAGGCCATCGACGCGTTCGGCGAGGCGATCCACATCGACCCGAAGTACGCGGCGGCATACGCGCGGCTGGCCTTCGCGTGGACCAACCTCGCCGCTTCGTTCCTGAATGACAGCGCGAAAATCGCACAGGCCAAGACTGAGGCGCACAACGCGGCCGACACTGCGCTCAAGCTGGACCCGGGTTCCGCGCTGGCCCATCTGGCGCGCGGGTTTGTGCTCCAGAATGCCGACCTGGACTGGACCGGCGCCGAGACCGAATACCGGCGCGCCCTGCAACTTGCTCCCAATGATGCGGGGGCGCTCTTCAGACTGGGCAACATGCTGGCCATTCAGGGACAACTGCAGACAGCTTCGACGCTGACCCGGCAGGCACTCGCGGCCGATCCTCGCCATGCCGACTGGTACAAGTGGTTGAGCGCCTATCTCGCCGCGTTGGGCAAGCTGGATGATGCCAGACAGGCGATCGGCACCGCGATTGCCCTTCACCCCAACGGAACATTCAACTACGCGCACCTCGCGATCATTGAAATCCTGCGTGGTGATGCCAAGGGCGCGCTGGCCGCGGCACTGCAGGAGCCGGCCGGCGGGTGGCGTGAAACGGCCTTGGCGCTCGCCATGCAGATCGGTTCCGATCGCTCGGCGGCCGATGTCGCGCTCAAGAAACTGATTGCCAACCATGCCGGCGACAGCGCCTACCAGATCGCCGAGGCGTATGCCTTGCGCCGCGACCAGGCTGTGATGTTCCACTGGCTGGATCGCGCCCGCGCCAACCGCGACCCCGGCATCGGTTTTCTGCTCTTCGACCCTATCATCCTGCGTTACCGCGACGACCCGCGTTTTGCCGCGTTTTGCAAGAAAATCGGATTGCCGACGGCCACCGATGCCGTCGCGATGAAGTAGGAAAACTAGTGCGCCGCGCCGGGCTTCCGGAAGTCGTCGAGTCCGAACACGTGGCGCATCGCGGCGATCGCGTCCTGCTGCGTCCACGTGCGCGTCGTGCTTTGTCCGGTCGCGGCGAAATAAGCGCGCATGAATTGCCGGCCGAGCTCCGGCTGGATGCCGGGTGGTCGCGAGCGATCGCCGGAAATGCCGAGCGTCGGGCCGAGTGTTTCGAGCAGGCCGCGCAGCGGCCGTCCGCGCACGACGAGATTGCCGTCCCAGTCGATGAACGGATCGGCGAGCGCGATGGAAGTCAGTCGCGCCTGCGACAGCGTTGGGATATTCATGCCCCACGTCGCATTCATCGTCCGGATGAACGCATTGGCGATCAGGGCATGGCCGATGTCGGACGGATGCACGCCGTCGAGGCTCAGCAGGCCGCCGTTGTAGCGCAGCAGCAGCGGAACGCCGTCGATCACCGGCGGGTGCGCGGCGAACTGGTTCAACAGTCCGTGGATGTCCACCACCGGCATGCCGGCCGCGGCGGCGTCTTCCGCGATCGTCTGGTTGTAGCCGTCGGTGGCGTCCTGCATCTTCGCGATTTCCGTTGCGTCGAGCACCCACGACGGATCACGCAGGATCGTCGGCGGCAGCAGCCCCATGCGGATCATCAGCATCGCGACGATGCTGGTATAGCTGCCTTCCGGGAGGCCGTAAGAATCGCCGAGGAAGAGTTTCAGGTCTTCCGGCGACATCAGGAAGCCGATCCGGGTGACGTCCGGGATGTTGGCGAACACGACCTTGTCGTTCCAGCCGGTCAGGCCGCGCACGATCGACTGATAGTTGTCGGCGAACACGTCCTGCGGCGTGATCTGGCTGGCGTCCATGTGGTCGAACGCGAGCGCGGCGCCGAGCACGTCGTTGTTGCCGATCCAGCACGCGACCAATGGTGCGCGCGATCGCTGCGCGATTTCGATCTGGGTTCCGGTGCGCGGCATCTCGACGAGGTCGATCTCAGCGTCGATGGGCCAGCCGGCGCGGTCGATCAGGATCGAGCTGCTGTCGGCGCCGGAGACCGCCAGGTCGGCCGGCAATGCCATCGGGTCGATGCGGGAACGGCCCGTGGTCGAGCCCACCACGCCCATCGGGCTCGTGCGGATCAGCGGCAGGGTGAACGGATCGCCGAGCTGCGCGGCGACAAGCGCCAGATACGTGTTCGGCTGGGTCGACGCATTCGCATCGGCGGATTGGACGCCTTCGCCGATGCTGTCGCCGAGGCCGATGAATGGCGGGGGAGCTGCGTTCGCGGTCGCGGCTGCGGCGAGGCAAATCGATGCGGCAACGAGTTTGCGGATCATGACAGTCTCCTGATGCGGCCGATCCTGATGGGCTTGCCGAAAAGGTTCCTCCCGACAGTCCCGCATCAAGTATAGGAGGTCGCATGGCTGCCACTCGGCCTCGTCTGCATCGCGCGTTTCCGGGTCGTGTTCCGGATCGCGGGCAGGGAAACGATTGTCCGCCCGTGCTGCCGACGCTCTCCGATCAGTGGCCACCCGCGATCGCGGGATCGGATTGCAGCACGTGCAGCAGGCTGTCGATCGCGTCCACGATGCGGTCGCTGGATTCGCGCAGCGCCGCGGCGAGCGCGGCCGGCGGTGGCTGTGCATCCAACGCGGCGATCAGTTCCAATTGCGCATCGCGCAGGCGGAACGATCGTGCCGGCACGTCGTGGTCGCGCAGGGCGCGCGAAACCTCCGTGAGTGCGGCTGCGCAGCTTTCCGCGAAGGCCTGCACCTGTGGCGGCAGCGGCTGGTCCGGCGAATCCGCGCGCGCGACTTCCAGCGTCATCGCCGCGCGCGCGACGCGATTGGCGTTCGCGACCAGCGCCCCGGCGCGTTCGAGCGGGGCGCTGCCGCGCGGTTCCTGGCGCAGGCGCTCCAGCGATGCCTGGGCATTGCTGCGCGCGGTGCGCATGGCGACGCGGGTTTCGAAACGCGCGCGCGCATCGCCGTGCATCACCGCGCGCAGATAGTCGCGGTAGGCATCCAGCATCGCCGCCAATACCTCGCGCTCCCGTCCGCGTTCCCAGGTCGGCCACAACAGGTAGGCGGCGAGCGCGAGCGCGCTGCCGAGGACGGTATCGACCGCGCGCGCGGCCATCGAGGCTTCGGGCGCCACGCCGTAGAACGAAAGCAGGATCACAACCAGGCCGGTGAGACAGGCCACGCCGATGCCGTAATGCACAGTGGCGAGCAACCGGTACGCGAAGCAGAGCACGGTGAACAGCGCCAGCGCGGACCAGAAATCGGTGAACCCGAAATGCAGCAGCGCGGTGGTCAGCAACAGGCCGCTCAGGGTTCCGGCGATGCGCAGCAGCCCGAAGCGCCAGGTCGCGCCGAAATCCGCGCGCAGCACGATTGCCACCGTCATCGGCATCCAGTAACCGCGCGAAAGCGGCAGGACGTGCGAAAGCAACAGCGCCAACAACAGGCAGGCGCCGGTGCGCACCGCGTGCCGGAAGGCCGCCGAGTGGATGTTGATGTTGGCGCGCAGGGTCGCCAATGGATTCGCCGGTCGCAGTGCCCGCGGCAACGCGAATTCGGCGCGTTGCGCCAGCAGTTCGCCGCGGCTGCCGGCAATGGCGGCATTGCGCGCCGCGGCGCGCAACTGGCCGCCCAGTGCGCTGGCGCGCGCGTCGGCGATCTGCGCGATCCAGTTCTCCGCGCCGTCGGCGTCGCGCCATTCCTCGAGCAGTTCGGCGGCGGCGGCGTAGTGTGCGAGCGCGCTTTCGGCGCGCGGCGACGCGCCTTGCTCCAGTGCGGCTGCGAGCCTGTCCAGCACGGCGGCCGCGGACTGCCGCACCGCCTGCAAGACGTCGCGCTGCGAAGGCGATGAGCAATTCGATTGCAGATCGGCCAGCGCGAGCAGTTCGATGCACATGCGTTCGGCCAGCTCGGTGAGAACCTGGAAGGCCTCGACCGCGCGACCGCGCGCGCGACCGCTGCCGTACAACAAGGCCTGCAGATCATTGAACGAAGGCGGCAACGGCGCGCCCTCGTCGCGCGCCAGTCGTTGGCGGCCGAGCGCGGACAATGCGCGCAACGCATCGGCCACCGCCAGGCGTTCCGGGCGATAGCGTTGCAGTGGCCACGCCGCGATCGCGAACAACGTCTGCAACACGCCGCCGCCGAAAATCAGCAGCGCCGCCGGCAACGCTTGCGCACCCGACAGCGGTTCGGCGCCCATCACCACCAGCAGGATCATGCTGATCAATCCCGCGCGCGTCGCATGCGGTCCCAGCGCGACCAGCAGCGCAGCGGCGAAACCCCACACCGCGACGGCGACCAGCAACGCCAGCGGCCATTCTCCCAGCACCGCGCCGACGAACGCCGCGGCACCGGCTACGAGCGCGGTGAGCAGCAGCCGCAATGCACGCAGCCGATACGGGCCCGGCTGGTCGGCGAACATGGTGTTCAGCGCGCCGGCGGAAATGCCGAGGGCCGCCGCGGGGTGACCGGTGACCGCACCGAGCGCAAGCGGCAGCACGATGGCGGCGGTGTTGCGCGCCGCCACCGGCCAGGGCACGTCCGGCCGCTGCACCTGCAGCAGGGTGTGCACCAGCGGGGATTCGCGCAGCCGCGAGGCCAGGTTCATGCGCGCATTCTGCCGTGCGCGGCCTCCGGCTTCAGCGATATTTCTCCGGCGCCGCGTCGACATGGCCGCAGGCCTTGCAGGTACGCGCGTCGAGCGAGCGGTAGTAGCGTTCGAACACCGGCGGGAAATCCTGCTCGATGCTCTGCAGCACGAAAAACTCCTCGTACAGCTTGCGGTTGCAGCGCTCGCAGAACCACAGCAATCCATCCTGTTCGTGCGGCAGGCGGCGTCGTTCGATCACCAGACCGATCGAATCCGGCATGCGCTGCGGCGAGTGCGGCGTGCGCGGTGGCAGGTAGAACACTTCGCCGGCGTGGATCGGGATGTCGCGGCGTTCGTTGTTGTCCTGCACGCGCAGCAGCATCTCGCCTTCGAGCTGATGGAAGAATTCCGGACCTTCGTCCCAGTGGTAGTCGCTGCGCGCGTTCGGTCCGCCGACGATCATCACGATGAAATCGCCGTCGACGATGCACTTGTTGCCGACCGGCGGCTTCAAAAGGTGCCGGTGCTCCTCGATCCAGCGTTGCAGGTTGATCGGCGGCGTGAGGCTCATGGCGGAAACTTCGCTGGGCGCAGCGCATACCTTAGCGCCGCGGCGGCCGCGGCGGAACCGTCGCGTGGTCTCACTAGGCGTGGTGCGTGAGGCGCAAACGCGAGACGTCGTAGCCGAGATCCGCTGCGCGCCGCAGCAATTGCCGCAGGACATCGGCGCCGGGATGCGCCTCGCGGTGCAGGATCCACAGGTAACAGCCGGAGGGCTCTCCGACGATCGACCAGCGATAGTCCTCGTCGTGATCCAGCACCCAGTAGTCGCCGACGAAAAACGGCCCGAAGAAGGAAACTTTCAGTTTCGCGTTACCGGAATCCGGCACGACTTTCGCCCGACCGCGCGAGACGCGCCGTCGTGCGCGCGGTCCGGCTTCACGACAATGGTTGCTTACGCCGATCGTGCGATCCGCTCGCAATGCATACTCGGCGGCGACATCCTCGCAGCCGCGTTCGAAGCGGTTGTCGTAGCGCGCGAGTTCGAACCATCGTCCCAGATAACGATCGAGTTCCACTGTCCGCGCGGGTTGCGGCACGGCCGGATTGCCGCTGCGCGCGCGCCGGTTCGCCCGCCACGCCAACAGACCGATCGCACCCGCCGCGGCCGTCATTGCCGCGGCGCCGGCAAGCTTCTTCATGCGCGGATCGATTTTCCCTATCATCACGCAAGGGTGAACGCGCGTACGCTAAGCGCGCGTGAAAGCGCGTGCGGGGCGGCATTCACTCATCCGCACGGGATCGAAAAATGCGGACATCCCTGTCCGCATTCTTCTTCAAAGGTCCGAACGGCAGCCCTTCTGGTGCTCGGCGCTGCGGCGAGTACTCAGGGCATCAGCACCTTGTCGATCACGAAAATCACGCCGTTGGATTGCATCACGTCGGGAATGGTGATGTGCGCGACGCCGCCCTTGTCGTCCTTGACCGCCCAACCGCCCATGTCGTCCTTGCCGACCTTGATCGAATCGCCTTCGACGGTTTTCAGACTGACCCATCCCCCGTTCTTCGCGGCATCGGCGGCCAGCTCGCTGCTGGTGTGGCGACCCGCCACCACGTGATACGTCAGGACCTTCACGAGCTGGGCCTTGTTCTCCGGCTTCAGCAGGGTGTTCACCGTGCCCGCGGGCAATGCGGCGAACGCTTCGTTGGTTGGGGCGAACACCGTGAACGGACCCGTGCCTTCCAGTGTGTCCACGAGGCCCGCGGCCTTTACCGCGGCGACCAGCGTGGTGTGATCCTTCGAGTGCATCGCGTTCTGGACGATGTTCTTGGACGGATACATCGCCGCACCGCCCACCATCACTGTCTGCTCATTGCCGCTCATCTGGGCCAACGCCGCCGGCGCGGCTGCACAGGCGAGCGCGATCGACAGGCCAACAGCCAGCGCGCGTGCGGAATGCTTCGAATTCATGATCGGATCTCCTGGTTTCCCGCTTCGCAAGTCGGAAGCGATGGGAGATACGGGCGCAAGCGGCAAACGGATGCAGCACTGTTGCCGCGCGTTCAGCGGATCGGATGCCGTCGATCCCGCACTTGCCGATCGCGGGCGCTGTCGGCTGACCGGTCGGCGCGCCGCCGGGTGGCATCCGAATCAGGGCGTATCGACGGCCTCGGCACCAGGCGCCGATCGCGTTTGCGGTACGCGCCGCAACTTGTCCATGTCGTAGCCCAGCGATCGCAGTTCGGCGGTCAGCGTTTCCCAGTCCGTCGCGTTGACCTCCGGCGCCCGCGCCATGATCCAGGCGTAATCACGCGCATCGCGCGCCACGATCACTTCACTGTAGTCCGGCTTGAGATAAGCAACGACGTACTGCGCCTTGAACGGCCCGAGCACCTGCACGCCCCACACCGCGTTGCCGCGTTCGGCGCGCACGTAGGCGATCGAATGCATCCGCTTCAACGGGCCGTCCGCGCCGCCCTTGTTGAAATGAAAAGTGGTGTAGACGGTATCGTCCTTGCGCAAGTCGTAAGTCTCCACGGCGTTCCATGCGTCGCGTTCGAAGCGCGTGGGGATCGCCGCGATTACGTACCAGCGTCCCATGTAGCGAGGCAGGTCGACGTGCGCCACCGGACGGATCGGCGGCAGATCCGCGGCGCATGCGGAAATCATTCCGGCCATAAGCGTGCATCCCAGCAGTCCGAATGTCTGTTTTCTCATCGAGTTTCTCCCTGGTTTCTTTCAGCGCCGCGCGAAGCGGTAGTGCGCGACCATCCATTCGCTGCCGCCGGCGTAACCGAAAAGCTCGGAGCAGGCCATCCAGAACATCCGCCAGCGCTGGAACCACAATGACGCGTGCTCGCCGTAGGCTTCGCGCAACACCCGCATCACCGCCTCGCGGCCGGCATCCTGGCGCGCCAGCCATTGTTCGGCGCTGCGCCGGTAATGGGTGCCGTCGAGCAGCCAGCGGTGTTCGATGCGCAGTTCGTCCTGGAAGTGCAGCAGGGTATCGGCGGCCGGCATCAACCCGCCGGTGAAGAAGTGCCGTCCCATCCAGTTGTCCTCACCTCCGGTCTCGAATGGGTACATCAGCTCGCGGTGCGCGAAGATGTGCACGAACAATTTGCCGTCGGGCTTGAGCCATTCTGCGATGCGCGCCATCAGTGTCTGGTAGTTGCGCATGTGTTCGAACATCTCGATCGAGACGCAGCGATCGAATTGCGCGGAAGGCAAATCCAGCACGTTGACGTCGCAGGTGATCGCATGGACGTTGGACAGTCCGCGCCAGCGGCATTCGCGCTCGATGTGCAGCCGCTGGCCGTGCGAATGCGACACCGCGGTGATGCGTGCATTCGGGTAGCGTTCCGCCATCCAGAGCGTCAGCGATCCCCAGCCGCAGCCGAGTTCCAGGATCTGCTGCGCGTCGGCAAGCTCGGCGCGTTCGGCGTACAGCGACAGCATCGCTTCCTCGGCTTCTGCCAGCGTCTCGTCGCCGCGCGGATACCAGCAACTCGAATACTTCAGGCGTGGCCCGAGACACAGCTCGAAGAATTCCGGCGGCAGTTCGTAATGCTGGGCATTGGCGGCATCGGTTTCGATCGCCACAGGGCTGCGGCGCAGCATGTCGAGGCGCTGCGCGCATCGTTGCGACTGTGCCGCCGGACCGCCCGCGCGTTCTTCCTGCAGGCGTTGTGTGCATAGCTTGCGCATGCCTGCGCGCAACAGCGTGTCCGGGATCAGCCCGCGCTCGGCCAGGCCGAGCAGTCCCGGCGCGGCGCGGTCCTGCGGCAGAGGTCGCCGCTGTTCCATCGCGATGCTGTTCATGATTCGCTCCCGCGTGCCTGCGAAGGTTTTGGAAACCGGGGGAAGAACATCGGCGTGCTGCGCTGGTAATCGCGGTAGTCCTCGCCGCGGGTGCGCAACGCCTGTGTTTCGGTGAACGGGATGCCACTCAGGAAACGCAGGAACAGGTACATCAAGAGCGGCCCGCTCCACGCCAGCCATGCCAGCGGCGATCCCCATGCAAGCAGCACGTAGGCGAACCAGTGCAGCCATTCGCAGAAATAATTCGGATGCCGCGAATAGCGCCACATACCGATGCGGCAGACCTTGCCGCGATGCGCCGAACCGCTGCGGAAGCGCGCGAGTTGCGCGTCGGCCACCGTCTCGCCGACAACGGCGAGCAGCCACACCAAAATGCCCGCAATCAGCAGCGGCGCTTGCGCGTGCGGATTAGCCGCGACCGCCACGAACGGCAGCGCGAACAGCGGGACCAGCAGCGCCTGGAACTGGAAGAACAGGAAAAAGCTGCGCTGGTAGCCGACCCAACGTTCGCGCAGCGCGCGATAACGGCCGTCCTCGACTTCGTTGCGCACGCGCAACCACAGATGCAGAGCCAATCGCGTGCCCCAGACTCCCCCCAGCGCGGCCAGCGCGATGCGGGGTGCGATCGCGCCGCGTCCGAACCACGCGATCAGCACTGCGGCGCCGGCAAGTTCCGCGGCCCATAACGCGTCCACGATGCCGGCATTCGCATGCCGCCGCTGCCACAGCCAGCCCAGCGTCATCATCGGCACGGCCAACAGCCACACGTACAGGAGCGGGAACCACGGATTCATGCCTGATCTCCTCGCAGTTGGGCATGACCCGAGGATTCGCGCAACCAGAGCTGAGCCAGCGTACACAGCAGCGGCAACGCGATTGCCCAGCCGATCGCCAGCGCTGCCAGCGTTCGCCATGCCGGCAGCGGCAGCAGCACGGCGTGCCAGCCGCGAGCCGCGCCGAGATACGCGAGCGGGCCGCCGATCGCGCCGAACACGGCGGCGAGCCACGGACGCGCGTGCAGATAGCCGAACAGCGGCACGATGGTCAGCGCAAACGCCAGCCACAACGCCATCAGCCATGCGGGCGTTTCCGGCAGCGGCCAAGGCGCGGCGTAACGCACCAGTCCCGCGCCCACCCACAGCGTTTCCAGCACCCCGCCGAGCAGCAGCGCTGCAACCGTTAGCCGCAGCTCGACATCGCGCCGCGGCGATACGACCAGCCGCCATGCGAACAGCAGCGCGCCGAGCACGCCCGGCCATGCCATGCCGTGGCCGGCGCCGATCACGGCCGCGAACCAGACGATCTCGTACGCGATCAGGGCCGCCCAGAAGTTCATGCCATGTGCGCCTGCGTGCGACGCCAACCGGGCTTGGCCAGCAACAGGTGCGCGACGGCGATCGAACGCTCACGGAAGCCGCCCTCGCAATACGCGAGATAGAACTCCCACATGCGCAGAAATCGCTCGTCGAAACCCTGCGCACGCGCTTCCGGCAGATGTGCAAGGAAACGTTCGCGCCAAGCCTGCAGCGTGCGTGCGTAGGAATCGCCGAAGTCTTCGAGTCCGATCATGCCCAAGTCGCTTGCGCGTGTCTTCGCCTCCAGCATTGCGTGCAGCGAAGGGATGAAGCTTCCGGGAAACACGAAGCGTTTGATGAAGTCGACCGATTTCAGCGCATGCCGATAGCGATGATCCTCGATCGTGATCGCCTGCAACAGCGCCAATCCACCCGGTTTCAACAGTCGGCCGATTTGCGCGAAGTAGGCCGGCAAATAGGCTGCGCCGATCGCCTCGACCATCTCGATCGAAACCAGTTTGTCGTAGTTGCCGCGCAGGTCGCGATAGTCCTGCAGCAGCACCTCGACGCGGTCTGAAAGTCCGGCCTGCGCCACGCGCTCCCGCGCGAGCGCGTGCTGTTCGCGCGAGATCGTGGTGGTGGTGACGCGGCAACCGCAATGGCTCGCCGCGTGCAGCGCGAAGCCGCCCCAGCCGGTGCCGATTTCCAGCACATGGTCGTCGCGCGACAGTTGCAGCTTGCGGCAGATCAGGTCGAGCTTGCGGGTGGACGCGGCTTCGAGATCGTCGCCCTCGGCCCAGTACGCGGCCGAGTACATCAGGTCGCGCGACAGGAACAGCCGGAAAAAATCATTGCCGAGGTCGTAGTGTGCCGCGATATTGCGGCGGCTGCCGTTGCGGGTGTTGCGGTTGAACGCATGCCAGCCGCGCAACGCCAGCGAGCCGAGGCGCGCCAGGCCGCCTTCCATGCCGTCCAGCAGGTCGCGGTTGCGCAAGAGCAGGCGCACCAATCCGACCAGATCGTCGCAATGCCACAGGCCGTCCATGTATGCCTCACCTGCGCCGACGCTGCCGCTGGCGGCGAGCGCGCGATAGAACGCCGAATCGAGCACGTCCACATGCACGATTGGATGGCGTTCGTTCCCAACGTCGCCGAATTCGAGCGTGCCGAGCGCGTCGCGCAGCATCAGGCGCCCGTGCGCAAGTCGACGCAGCGCGACGGCGAGCCGCTCGCGCAGCAGACGATCGAGCACCGGAAAAACTTCGCTCGTGGCGCCGAGCTCTTGCTTGACGAAGGCATTCATGTCGGGCCTCGCAGGGTTCGCGGATAGGCGTGGAAAGGCGCGCGTTTCAACCACAGTCGTAGCGCCTGCCAGTAGATCGCGCCGACGACCTGCGCGGTCATCAGCGGATAACGCCACAGCACTCGCGCGAGCGAGGCGCCATCGAGCGCCCGCCGGCGCAGGTGCAGCATCGCGTCGAATTCGCGCGCGCCGTCGCGCAGCACGTCCATGTGCACGACCAGCTCTTCGCCGGGTGCGCCGAAGCGCCAGTCGTAATGGCGATCCATCGGCATGAACGGCGAAACGTGGAAAGCCTTGGCGAATTCCCAGCCGAGCAGGCGCCCATGGCGCGATGCCGTCGCGCACGGCAGCACGTAGGCATGGCGCTGCAGCCAGGGCGTGTTGGTGATCTCGGCGACGATCGTGTCCAGCGTGATGCCATCCGCCGCGAAGCAGTAGTAGAAGCTGACCGGGTTGAAGATCGCACCGGCGTAGCGCAGATGCGTGAGCAATCGGATGGGACCCTGCGGGCGCGCGCCGGTCGCGGCTTGCACGCAATCACGCACCGCTTCCGCCAGCGGCACGTGTGCCGGCCCGAGGTAATCGGCGCGCCGGAATTCGGCGAGGTTGCGGCGATCGACCGACCACAACCAGCGCCGCGCGAACACGCGATCGATTTCGTCGAGATCGAGATACAACTGCGCGATGCGATAACGGAACGCGTGCGGATGCGGAGAAGAGCGCCGGTGTTCGACCGTGCCTTCGTAGACCGCGCTGGAAAGCGCCAGCTCGTGGGTGGCGTGGCGAACGCTCATGCGGGGCGCCTGGCTTGCGTCGACGACATCGAAGGGAGCAGGGTCGCGGCTGCCGCCGGCCAATCCACGCCGAGCATGCGCGCCACTTCCACGGCGCTGCGCATGCCGTCCTCGTGGAAACCGAAGCCCCAGTAAGCACCCGCGTACCAGATGCGATCCATGCCCTGAATCTCGGCCTTGCGGTGTTGTGCCGCGAACGTCGCCTGCGTGTACACCGGATGGGAATAGCGCATGCGCCGCAGCACCCGCGACGGGTCGATTGCGTGCGTGCGGTTGAGCGTCACCACCAGCGCCTCGCGCGAAACGATCCCCTGCAAAAGGTTCATGCAGTAGCTCACCGTGCAGGCATCGCCCGGTTCGAGCGGAATGTGCGCATTCCATGCCGCCCATGCTCTGCGCCGGCGCGGCAGCAGGCTGGCATCGGTGTGCAGCACGATATCGTTGGATTGATACGGGATTGCACCGAGCACGCTGCGTTCCGCCGGACTCGGATTCGCCAGCAGTGCCAGCGCCTGGTCGCTGTGGCATGCGAGTACTGCATGGTCGAAATTTTCGCGGCCGGCCTCGCTCAGTACGTCTATGCCCGTGCGCGCGCGTTGCAGCGCATGAACCTTGCAGCTTGCGCGTTCGCGCACGCGCCAGCGCCGACGCAAAGCTTCGACGTAGCGGGCGCTGCCGCCGCGCACCACGCGCCACTGCGGCCGACCGGATACCTGCAGCATCTGGTGGTTGGCCATGAACTGCACGAGGTAACGTGCCGGAAATTCGAGGATGCGATCCGGTGGCGACGACCACAGCGCCGACGCCATCGGCACCAGGTGCTCGTCGCGGAAGGCGTCGCCGTAAAGATTTTCCGCCAGATAGACGGCCAGCGTCGGACCCGGATCGCGCTGCTGCAAAAGCGCCGGCGCTTCGCGGTAGAAGCGCAGGATGTCGCGCACCATGCCGAGGAAGCGTGGCGACAACAGGTTGCGGCGCTGGCAGAACAGGGCATCGAGCGAAGCCGCGTTGTATTCCAGCCCGCTGGCCTCGCTGCGCACCGAGAAACTCATCGTGGTCGGCCGGCATTCCACGCCGAGTTCGTCGAACAGGCGGGTAAGCAACGGATAGTGCGCCGGGTTGTGCACGATGAAGCCGGTGTCCACCGCATGCGATTCGCCGTGCAGTTCGATCGCATGCGTATAGGTGTGGCCGCCGAAATAATCGTTGGCTTCGAACAGCGTGACCTCGTTTGCGCGCGACAGCAGCCACGCCGAGGCGAGTCCCGCGATGCCGGAGCCGACCACCGCGATGCGCATGTCAGCGCTCCGCCTTGGCGCGCACCCACGCGGGCACGGGTTTCAAGTCATGCACCAGCCCGAACAGAGCCAGGGCTTTCAGCGCATACCAGGTCAAGTCGACTTCCCACCAGCGGAAACCCTGGCGCGCGCTGCCCGGGAAGAAATGATGGTTGTTGTGCCAGCCTTCGCCGAAGGTGATCAGCGCCAGCAGCCAGTTGTTGCGGCTGTCATCGCGCGTGGCATAGCGGCGCTTGCCCCAGCGATGCGCGAGCGAATTGATCGTCACCGTCGCGTGGAACAGCGCCACGGTGGAGACGAAAAACCCCCAGGCCAGCAGCTGCGGGCCATCGGTGTGCAGCGACGGCGCGACGCGCGCGAGCACCGCGCCGAGTACGTACAACGTCGCCGCCAGCGCCACCGGCACCGCCACGTCATAGCGATCCAGCAAGCGCAGTTCCGGGAATTGCGCGAGATCCTTCACGCGTTCGATGTCGGTGCCGAACGCGCGCGGGGTGAGGAACCAGCCCATGTGGCTCCACAGGAATCCGCGTACGCCGGGAGCATGCGGATCCAGCGGCGTGTCGGCGTGGCGATGATGGTTGCGATGGTGGGCAGCCCACCACAGCGGCCCGCGTTGCACGCTGGCGGCGCCGAGCAACGCGAACAGGAACTGCATGGCGCGCGACGTGCGGAAGGTACGGTGCGCGAAGTAGCGGTGATAGAACCCGGTCAGCGCGAACATGCGCAGCGCATACAGCCCCGCCGCGACCGCCAGCGCGAATGCCGAGAAGCCGACCCACAGCACGCCGAGACAGCCCAAGTGCAGGGCGATGAATGGCACCGCGCGCAACCAGTCGATGCGATCGGCGTCCGCGTCCTTAGGCGCGTCGTATTCGGCCGCCATCAACCATTGACGCAAGCAACGTCGAACCGGAACGGCGAAAGCGGCACGGGGCTGCGTGGATGCATGATCGAGAGGCATGGGAGCGCGCGCGGGTCGTCTGCCGAATGGATACGGACGAAACCGGCGAACGGATGCAGCGCGGCTCTATCGGGCCCTTGGACGCGGGTTCAGGCTCGCGGCAGCGACTGCCAGGCCGCGAGCGCGGCCTGGCGCGAGGCCGCCGGATCGGCCATCGGCGGCGGATAGCCGCACGCGGCCAGTGCTTGCGGATCGCGCGCGGGTTCGTGCAACAAGCGCGCGGGCAGCGTGGCCAGTTCCGGCAGCCAGCGTTTCAGATAAGCCGCGTCGGGATCGAATTTCTCGGCCTGGGCGAATGGATTGAATACGCGAAAGTAAGGAGCCGCGTCCGCGCCGCATCCGGCGATCCATTGCCAGCCCAGCGTATTGCTGGCGAGATCGGCGTCGACCAGCGTATCCCAGAACCAGCGCGCGCCGTGCCGCCAATGCTGGCGCAAGTTCTTGCTCAGCCAGCTCGCGGTCACCATGCGCACGCGGTTGTGCATCCAGCCGGTGTGCCACAGCTCGCGCATGCCGGCATCCACCAGTGGCACGCCGGTGCGGCCGCGCTGCCAGCGCCATAGCGCGTCATCGTCGCTCGCCCAGCGGAAGGCATCGAAGCGCGGATTGAAGTTTTCCTCGGACGTGCGCGGGAAGTGGTACAGCAGGTGATGCGCGAATTCGCGCCAACCCAGTTCGCGCAGGAACGGTTCGGCGTCGATATGCCGGCGCCTTGCATCGCGCGACCGCAACGCGTGGGAGATCTGCGCCGGCGTGATCTCGCCGAAGTGCAGGTGCGGCGACAGCCGCGAGGTGCCGTGGCGCCCGGGCAGGTCGCGGCCGCGCGCGTAATCGGATGCGGCATCATCGAGGAACAACGACGACTGCTCGCGCGCCCCCGCTTCGCCGGGCCGCCAGGTTTCGTGCAGGCCTGCATCCCACGGAATGCGCGGCAGCAATGCCAGCGAATCCAGTGCTGCGCCGCCCGACAGTTTCAGCCATTGCCCGGCTTTCGCTGGCGGCAGTGGCGCGCGTTCCGGCAATTGCGCGCGCAGCTTGCGCCAGAACGGCGTGAACACACGGTAGGGCTGTGCTTCCGCGGTAGCCAGCTGCCACGGTTCGCACCACAGATTGCCGGGCAGGCTCTCCGCCGCGATGCCGTCGGCGCGCAGCGCCGCTTTGATCAGCTTGTCGCGCTGAATAACCGAAGGTTCGTACAAGCGGTTCCAGTACACCGTCTTCGCCTTGCTGCGCTTGATGAGTTCGCGCAGGCAATCAAGACTGTCGCCGGCGACGAGGTGCAGTCGGCCACCGTGAGATTCGAGTTGTCCCTGCAGGGCGTGCAGCGAATGGTGCAGCCACCAGCGGCTGGCGGCGCCGGGTTGCCACGGCGCTTCTTCCTGCGGCGCATGCACGTACGCCACCAGCACGCGATCATGCGCAGCGCACGCGGCTGTGAGCGCGGGGTTGTCCGCGAGACGCAGGTCGCGTCGCAGCCAGACCAGTGCCGTGCTCATCGGCTCACGCGTCGGGTCAGGCGCGATCGCGCGCGGCAGCGGCATTCCACAACAGCGCGACCGGCTGTCCCGATGGACCTGCAGCGCCGATCGTGCCGGTGGCGATCACAGGACCGGTCGGCTGGCCGGTCGGCGAACCGCCCGGGGGTTCGATCGACACCGCGAGTGTCGCGGTCGGGCCGAGCCGCGCCAGCAGCGCCTTGTCGAGATCCAGGGTGGTCGGCGCATCCGGCACGATCATGCCGACCGCGATGGGCTTTTCGCCTTTCGGGATCAGCCACAGTTCCGGTGCGTGCCCGGGCGCGAACGACTGCGGCGAAGCGGGCACGATGATCATGCTGGCCTTGGCGATATCCATCGTTGCGGTCCACCCGACCCGTCCGTCGGTCTGGGTGATGGTGGCGGCCATGTACGGGATCACCGGCTTCGGCGGCATCAGCACGAAACGCTGCACCAGCAGCAGCAACAGACACGCTGCGGCCAGCGCGCTGGCGCCGAAAGCGATGCGCTGCCAGAAGCGCAGGTTCTGCCACAGGCCCATTCCTGTTGCGCGGGCGGATGGCGCGGGCACATCGTCCCATTGCAACGCGCTGCGGATGCGCGACCAGAGATAAGGCGGCACTTCTTCCGCCGCGATCTCGGCGGCCAGCGGCAGCAGCCGCTGTTGCCACAACGCCACCGCGGTCGCGGCTTCGTCGCTGCCCGCGATCTCGCGCGCGACTTCCGCGCGCGCGTCTGCGTCCAGCACCCCGAGCACGTATTCGGCGTAGCGCAGATCTTCGCGGTCTTGGTCGAAACTCGTGTTCATGACTCCAGGCACGTCCGCAGTTGCAGCAATCCACGGCGAATCCAGCTTTTCATCGTGCCCAGGGGCACGCTGCAGCGGGTCGCCAGCTCGTTATACGTGGCACCGGAGAAAAAGGCTTCACGTAACGAACGTTGTTGCCTCGGTTCCAGTTCGTCGAGGCATTCCTGCAGCCTGCGGTATTCCTGATCCCGTTCTGCGCCGGTAGCGGGGCCGGCTTGTACGTCCGGTACGCCGTCGAGGTCGAGGGGCTGGTCCGGTAGCAGTTCGCGGTGCTGGCGCAGGCGGTCGATGCATTTGTTGCGCGCTAGCGTTATCAGCCAAGTCATGGCCGACGCGCGCGCGGCATCGAAGCTGTCGGCGCGCCGCCAGAGCGTGGTGTAGATATCCTGCAGCGCGTCCTCGGCTTCGCGACGCTCGCGCAACATGCGCAGGCAGACGCCAAACAGCCTGGCGGAGGTCGCTCGATAGAGCGTCGCGAACGCATCGCGATCGCCGCGCGCCACGGCGTCGATCAGCTCTGCGAGTTCTGGGGTTTCCGCGGCGGATGCCTCACTCATGCCGCGAAGCATTGCAGCAAGCACGTGTCGGCCGCAACAGCGAGCTCGTTTCCTTGCGCCCGATCAGACTTCCAGCGAAGCCAGATCGCCTTTTTCTTCCAGCCATTGGCGGCGATCGGCGGCGCGTTTCTTGGCCAGCAGCATGTCCAGCAGTTGCGAGGCCGCGTCGCCGTCATCGACGGTGAGCTGCACCAGCCGGCGCGTGTCGGGAGCGATGGTGGATTCGCGCAACTGCGCCGGATTCATTTCGCCGAGGCCCTTGAAGCGCGTGATCGAAACCGCACCCTTGATCTTCTCGCGCTCGACGCGCGCCAGCAGCGCCTCGCGTTCGCCTTCGTCGAGGCAATAGAAAACCTGCTTGCCTACGTCCACGCGGAACAGCGGCGGCATTGCCACGAACACGCGTCCCTCGCGCACCAGCGCGGGGAAATGCCGCAGGAACAGCGCGCACAGCAGGGTGGCGATGTGCAGGCCATCGGAATCCGCGTCCGCCAGCACGATTACCTTGCCGTAGCGCAGGCCCGAGAGATCGTCGCGACCCGGATCGCAGCCGACGGCGATGGCGAGGTTGTGCACTTCCTCCGAGGCCAGCACCGAACCGGATTCGACCTCCCAGGTGTTGAGGATCTTGCCGCGCAGCGGAAGGATCGCCTGGTAATCCTTGTCGCGCGCCTGTTTGGCGGAACCGCCGGCGGAATCGCCCTCGACCAGGAACAACTCGGTGCGGTCCGGATCGGAGGACGCGCAATCCGCGAGCTTGCCCGGCAGCGCCGGGCCTTGCGTGATCTTCTTGCGCACCACTTGTCTGGCCGCCTTCAACCGTGCCGAGGCGCGCTCGATCGCGAGCTGCGCGATCGCTTCGCCGGCGGCGACGTGCTGGTTGAGCCACAGCGAGAACGCATCGTGCAACGCGTTTTCCACCGAGCCCGCGGCCTCGCGCGAAGACAAACGTTCCTTGGTCTGGCCGGCGAACTGCGGATCGCGCATCTTCAGCGAGAGCACGAAGGCGAGCCGGTCCCACACGTCCTCGGGGGCCAGCTTCACCCCACGCGGCAGCAGGTTCCGTAATTCGCAGAACTCGCGCAGTGCGTTGGTGATGCCGGAGCGCAGGCCGTTGACGTGCGTGCCGCCCTGCACGGTGGGAATCAGGTTGACATAGCTTTCCTGCACCAGTTCGCCTTCCGGCAGCCACGCGAATGCCGCGTCGATGCCGCCGTTTTCGCGCGCGAGGTGCTGCACGAACAGTTCCGCCGGCAGGCATTCCGCGCCCTGCAGTTCGGCTTTCAGGTAATCGGCCAGGCCGTCCTCGTAATGCCATTCCTCGCGCTCGCCGCCGGCTTCGTCCAGCAGGCGCACGGTGAGGCCCGCGCACAGCACGGCCTTGGCGCGCAACAGATGCTTGAGTTTGGGCAGCGAGATCTTCGGCGAATCGAAGTATTTCGGATCGGGCAGGAAACGCAGCGTTGTTCCCGTGCTGCGCTTCGCCACTTCGCGCACGATCTCCAGTTTGCCCAGCGGTTCGCCGTGCGCGAAACGCATGCGGTATTCGCGGCCGTCGCGCCGCACCAGCACCTCCAGGTGCGAGGACAGCGCATTGACCACCGACACGCCCACGCCGTGCAGGCCGCCGGCGAAGGCGTAGTTGCGATCGGAGAACTTGCCGCCCGCGTGCAGGCGGGTGAGGATCAGTTCCACGCCGCTGACGCCTTCTTCCGGATGGATGTCCACCGGCATGCCGCGGCCGTCGTCACTCACTTCGACCGAGCCGTCCGCGTGCACGATCACCTCGACCACGTGCGCGTGGCCGGCCAGCGCCTCGTCCACCGAGTTGTCGACGACTTCCTGCACCAGATGGTTGGGCCGGCTGGTGTCGGTGTACATGCCGGGCCGGCGGCGCACCGGCTCCAGCCCGCTAAGGACTTCGATGTCGACAGCGTTGTAGCGCGTATTGAGAGCCATGCGGGAAAGCTTGTTCAGCCAGCCACGCAGCATGGCGAAGCGGGCAGGAGCGGTCAATGCGCCGGCCGGTGTCGGGCATGCGAACGCCATCAGCTTCCGTAATTCGATTCAGCTTCCGGTTTGCCATGCGCGGGGATGATTCGCCCGCGCCAACGAGGGGGCGCGCCAACCAAAACTCCAGGAGTGATTCATCATGCGTAAGCTCATCCTCACGGCGCTCGTCGCCGCGGCGTTCTCCCTGCCTGCCTTCGCACAGACCACCAGCGCGCCGGCCGCGGCTTCCACCGCTGCCAAGGCGTCGACCAGCACTTCCTCGACGAGCAGCAAGCATCACAAGCATCATCATCACAAGAAGGCGGCCAGTTCCTCCAGCAGCTCTGCGCCCATGTCGGCTTCGACCAGCGGCCACTGAGCTTCATTGGGATTCATTGCGGATCCGAACGCCCCGGTTTCCGGGGCGTTTTTTGTGGGGCTCCGCACGATTCAGCCGCGGTTGCCACGCGCGGCCGAGGATGCGGCCTGAAATGCCGGTCGGGAAGTCTCCCATGCGCGCGCTCGTTCGCTTCGTCGTGTTGTCCGCCAGCCTGGCTTTGCCGGCATTCGCCGGAAAGGTGCAGGACACCGGCAGCGCGCCCGCAGCGGCGGCCAGTGCGCAACAGGGCGGTGATCCGGTCGTGTCGATCGATGTCCAGCAGGATCAGGAGGCGGCGCGTGCGGCTTCCACGCAGTCCATGATCCACCGGCTTTTGCCGGTTTCTCCTGCTTCCGCAGGCAGCGCGTTGCCGCCGGCGAGCGCCCGCAGTGGTTGATGCGCGGGTCCGCGGAAATTCCGCGGCACGGCGGCGTCAACCGGCAAGTGGCTTGCAACGCGCCTCCAGCCATGCACGATCGGCCGGATCGTCGAGCAATGGCGCAAGGCGTTCGTGCACCGTGGCGTGGTAGTCGTCCAGCCAGGCGATCTCGCTCGCATCGAGCGATGAACGCTCCAGCAGGCGCGTGTCGATCGGGCAGAGCGTGAGCGTTTCGAAGCCGAGGAACTCGCCGAATTCGCCGTCGCCCGCCGAGACCGTCGCGACCAGGTTCTCGATGCGCACGCCATGGCGCCCCGGTTTGTAGATGCCGGGTTCCACCGAAGTGATCATGCCGATGTCCATCGGTTCCAGTCGCGCGCCGGAACGCGGCGGGCGGATCGACTGCGGGCCTTCGTGCACGTTGAGGCAGTAGCCGACGCCGTGGCCGGTGCCGTGGCCGTAATCCACGCCCGCGGCCCAGATCGGCGCGCGCGCCAACGCGTCGAGTTGCTGGCCGGAAGCGCCGCGCGGAAATCTTGCACGCGACAACGCGATCACGCCTTTCAACACCAGCGTGACGTCGCGACGTTGCTCCGTCGTCGTGTCGCCGAGCGCCCAGACGCGCGTGATGTCGGTGGTGCCGCCGAGGTACTGCGCGCCGGAATCGATCAGCAGCATGCCGTGCGGCTTCAATTCCGAATGCGATTCCGGCGTGGCGCGGTAGTGCGGCAACGCGGCGTTGGCCTGGTAGCCGGCGATGGTGGAAAAACTTTCGCTGACGAAGCCGGGTTGCCGCGCGCGCAGTCCGCGCAGTTTTTCGTCCACGTCGAGTTCGGTGAGACGTTCGCCGCGCGCCAGGCTTTCCTCGATCCAGCGCGCGCCGCGCACCAGCGCGACGCCATCGCGGCGCATGGCTTCGCGGACGTGGGCGATTTCCGCCGCATTCTTGCGGGCCTTCGCCGATGCGATCGGGCCGTCGGATTCGACCACCACGACGCCCTGCGGGATCGCCCGCGCAGTCGACGCGGAAATCTGGGCCGGCGACAGCAGCAGGCGGGAAGCGCGTGCGAGTTTTTGCAGAACGTCGCCGATGGACTCGTAAGCCGCGAGGTCGATGCCGTCGGTTTGCAAACCGGCGCGCAGGTCGGCGTCGATCTTCGTGGCCTCCACGAACAGCGTCGCGCGCTCGGCGTCGATCAGCAGATGCGCGAGGAACACCGGGTTGTATTCGACATCGCTGCCGCGCAGGTTCAGCGTCCAGGCGATTTCGTCCAGTGCGGAAACCAGGTGATGCGCGGCACCGGCCTCGCGCATCGCCGCGCGAACCTGGGCGAGTTTTTCTCCGCGCGCGCGTATCGCGTATTCGAGCGGGTGTTCATGGACAGGCGCGCGCGGCAGGGCGGGGCGATCGTGCCAGATCCGCGCCGGCAGATCGTCCTCGATCAGCCGCGTGCCTCGTGCACCGAACTGCGCGCGCAGCGAGCGTTCCGACGCCAGCGAGAGCATGTCGGCGGCGCAAGCCACGACGTCGCCTTCGTGCAGCCGTTCGCACAACCAGCCGACGTGTTCCGGTGTATGCGGCACGCTGAGCTTCATCAAGGCGACACCGCTGCCTTCCAGTTGGCACTCGGCCTGCGAGAAATAGCGCGAGTCGGTCCACAGCCCGGCGAAGTTGTGCGTGACCACCAGCGTGCCGGCCGAGCCGGTGAAACCGGACAGCCATTCGCGGGCCTGCCAGTGCGCGGGCAGGTATTCCGAAAGATGCGGATCGGCGGTGGGCACGATGCACGCGGCAACGCCGCGCTCGCGCATGACGGCGCGCAGTTCGGCAAGGCGGATGGGGATGGAAGTATTCATTCCGCGATCCTACCCCAGCGCTGCCGCCGCGCGCGGGTCATGTAGAATATGGCTTTCCGGAAGCGGTCTTTCCATGACTCCCCTGATTTTCGTCACCGGTGGCGTGGTGTCCTCCCTCGGCAAGGGCATCGCGTCGGCTTCGCTCGCGTCCATTCTCGAGGCGCGCGGCCTCAACGTCACGTTGATGAAGCTGGATCCCTACATCAACGTGGACCCCGGCACCATGAGCCCGTTCCAGCATGGCGAGGTGTACGTCACCGATGACGGCGCCGAGACCGACCTGGACCTCGGTCACTACGAGCGCTTCGTGCGCACGCGATTGAGTGGAAAGAACTCGATCACCACCGGCAAGATCTACGAAGCGGTGATCCGCAAGGAGCGCCGCGGCGATTATCTCGGCGCCACGGTGCAGGTGATCCCGCACATCACCGACCAGATCAAGCACGCGATCGACGAGGCCACGCGCGGTTTCGACGTGGCGCTGGTGGAGATCGGCGGCACCGTCGGCGACATCGAGTCGCAGCCGTTCCTGGAAGCCGCCCGTCAGTTGCGCATCGAGCACGGTGCGGACAAGGTGCTGTTCCTGCACCTGACGCTGGTGCCGTACATCAAGGCCGCCGGTGAGATCAAGACCAAGCCGACCCAGCATTCGGTGAAGGAACTGCGCGCGCTCGGCATCCAGCCGGACATCCTGCTGTGCCGCTGCGAGGAGCCGCTGCCCGAATCGGATCGCCGCAAGATCGCGTTGTTCACCAACGTGCCGGAGAACGCGGTGATCAGCGCGGTGGACGTGGACGTGATCTACAAGCTGCCGCTGTGGCTGCACTCGCAGAAGCTCGACCAGATCGTGGTGGACCGCATGCACCTCGATGCGAAGCCCACCGATCTCTCGCAGTGGAAGCGCACGGTGGACGCGGTGGAAAACCCGAAGGACGAAGTGCGCATCGCCATCGTCGGCAAGTACGTCGAGCACAAGGACGCCTACAAGTCGCTGGGCGAGGCGCTCAAACACGGTGGCATCCACAACAACGCGCGCGTGCAGCTCGAATGGCTGGATTCCGAGGAAATCGAAACGCGCGGGGCCGATGCGGTGCTCGCCGGCGTGGATGCGATCCTCGTTCCCGGCGGTTTCGGCAAGCGCGGTTTCGAGGGCAAGATCGCGGCGGCGAAATACGCGCGCGAACGCGGCGTGCCGTATTTCGGCATCTGCTACGGCATGCACGCGGCGGTGATCGAATTCGCGCGCGACATCGCCGGGTTGGCCGGCGCCAATTCCACCGAGAACGACCGCAATTGCGCGGATCCGGTGATCGCGCTGATCACCGAGTGGACGCAGGGCGAAGGCGACGTGCAACGTCGCAATGAACAATCCGACCTCGGCGGCACCATGCGCTTGGGCGCGCAGGAATGTCATTTGAAGGCCGGCACGGTCTCGCGCGAGCTTTACGGGCAGGACGTGATCCGCGAGCGGCATCGGCATCGCTACGAATTCAACAACCGCTATCGCGAGCGTTTCGAGCAACTGGGCATGGTGATTGCCGGCGTGTCCAACGACGACCTGGTCGAGATCGTGGAACTGTCGCCGCAGAAACACCCGTGGTTCGTGGCCTGCCAGTTCCATCCGGAATTCACTTCCACGCCGCGCGACGGGCACCCGCTGTTCTCGGGCTTCGTGCGGGCCGCGCGCGAATTCAAGGCCGTGCGCGGGGCGCCTCGCCTCGCGCAAGAGGCGGTGGCATGAAACTCGGCGGCTTCGAGGTCGGCCTCGACCAACCGCTTTTCCTGATCGCCGGCCCCTGCGTGGTCGAATCGCAACAGTTGCAGCTCGACACCGCCGGCACGCTCAAGGAAATCACCGGCAGGCTCGGCATCAATTTCATCTTCAAGTCCAGCTTCGACAAGGCCAATCGCACATCATCGAAAAGTTTCCGCGGGCTCGGGATGGAAGAAGGGCTGCGCATCCTCGGCGAAGTGAGGAAACAGGTCGGCGTGCCTGTGCTCACCGACGTGCACGAATACACGCCGTTCGATGAAGTCGCGGAAGTGGTGGACGTGCTGCAGACGCCGGCATTCCTTTGCCGCCAGACCGATTTCATCCAGAAGGTCGCGCGCGTCGGCAAGCCGGTCAACATCAAGAAGGGCCAGTTCCTGTCGCCGTGGGACATGAAGAACGTGGTCGAGAAGGCGCGCGCGGTGGGCAACGAGCAAATCCTCGTTTGCGAGCGCGGCGCGAGCTTCGGCTACAACAACCTCGTCTCCGACATGCGTTCGCTCAGCGTCATGCGCGAAACGGATTGCCCGGTGGTGTTCGATGCCACGCATTCGGTGCAGTTGCCGGGCGGGCAGGGCACCAAGTCCGGCGGCCAGCGCGAGTTCGTGCCGGTGCTGGCGCGCGCGGCGATCGCGGTCGGCGTCGCGGGCGTGTTCATGGAAACGCATCCCGATCCGGACAAGGCGCTGTCCGACGGGCCCAACGCATGGCCGCTCGGCAAGATGGAAGCGCTGCTGGAAACGTTGAAGGAACTCGACGCCGTCGCCAAGCGTTCGGCGTTGCTCTAATCGATACCGTTGTAACCCGTCACCCGATTGCGGAACGACATGGCCACCACGATCACGCACATCCACGCCCGCGAAATCCTCGACAGCCGCGGCAATCCCACCCTCGAGGCGGAAGTCACGCTGGCAGATGGCGCGTTCGGGCGCGCGGCGGTGCCCAGCGGCGCGTCCACCGGCACACGCGAAGCGGTGGAACTGCGCGACGGCGACAAGGCTCGCTATCTCGGCAAGGGCGTGAAGAACGCGGTCGGCAACGTCAATGGCGCGATCGCCAGCGCACTGAAAGGCTTCGATGCCGCCAATCAGGGCGGCCTCGACGCAAGCTTGGCACAGCTGGACGGCACGCCGAACAAGTCCAAGCTCGGGGCCAATGCGATGCTCGGCGTGTCGCTGGCTGCAGCGCGCGCGGTGGCGGTTTCGCGCAAGCTGCCGCTGTGGCAATACCTCGGCGGAATCAATGGCACGACCGGCGGGCCGGGTGCGCTGCCGGTGCCGATGATGAACGTGATCAACGGCGGCGTGCACGCGGACAATCCGCTGGACATGCAGGAATTCATGCTGATGCCGGCGGGCTTCGAACGTTTCTCCGAGGCACTGCGCGCGGGCACCGAATGCTTCCATGCGCTGAAGGCGCAGTTGCACAAGCGCGGGCTTTCCACTTCGGTGGGCGATGAAGGTGGCTTCGCGCCGGCGCTGCGTTCGCACGAGGAGGCGATCGAAGTGATCCTCGAGGCGATCGTCGCGGCGGGTTACGCACCGGGCAAACAAATATGGATCGCGCTCGACCCGGCTTCGTCCGAATTCTTCGACGGCGGCGTGTACGACTTGAAGGGCGAAGGCATCCGGCTCGACAGCGCGGGCATGGTCGACCTCTACACCGACTGGTGCGGCAAATACCCGATCGTCAGCATCGAGGATGGTCTGGCCGAAGGCGATTGGGACGGCTGGAAGTTGTTCACGGAAAAACTGGGCAGGCAGATCCAGCTCGTCGGCGACGATTTGTTCGTCACCAACCCGGGGATTTTCGGAGAAGGCATCGGCAAGGGCATCGCCAATGCCATCCTGATCAAGCTCAACCAGATCGGCACGCTGAGCGAAACATTGGAAGCCGTCGCGATGGCCGACCGCGCGAAATACGCCGCAGTGATCTCGCACCGCTCGGGCGAAACCGAAGACACCTCCATCGCCGACCTGGCCGTGGCCACCACCGCCACCCAGATCAAGACCGGCTCGCTGTGCCGCACCGACCGCGTCGCCAAATACAACCAGTTGTTGCGCATCGAGGATCAACTCGGCGACAGTGCGCGTTATGCCGGGCGCCGCGCCTTTCCCAATCTTCCCGCGTTCGCGGTCTGACGCGCGCGCAGGGGGAGCGCGGTCATGATGCGCTGGGTCGCGCTGATCCTGGTCGTGCTGCTGATCGCGCTGCAATTGAAGCTGTGGCTGGGCGAGGGCGGCATGCGCGATCTCGATGCGCTGCGCGCGCGGGTCGCGGCGCAGGAATCCGAGAACGCACAGCTGAAAAAGCGCAACGAGGCGCTCTCCGCCGAGGTGCAGGATCTCAAGCACGGCCAGCAGGCCATCGAGGCGCGCGCGCGTTCCGAATTGGGATTGATCAAGCCCGGCGAAACGTTCTATCAAGTGGTGACGCCGGCGCCCGGCGCGTCGGCTGCGCAGAATCCGCAGGACGCCGACGATGGCCACTGACACGGGGGCGCTCTGGTGCGTGGTGCCGGCGGCCGGCCGCGGTGCCCGTTTCGGCGGCGATGTTCCCAAGCAATACCTGCCGCTCGCGGGACGCGTGTTGATCCTGCACACGCTGGAACGCCTCGCCGCGCATCCGCGCATCGCCGGGCTGATGGTGGTACTCGCCGCGCAGGATCACTGGTGGCCCGGCGTACGCGAAGTCAACGGCAAGCCCGTGCGGACCGCGAGCGGCGGCTCCGAGCGCGGCGATTCGGTGCTGTCGGGGCTGCGCGCATTGCCGGATTCGGTGGGCGACGCGGACTTCGTGCTGGTGCACGATGCGGCGCGTCCGTGCGTGCGTTACGAAGACATTGGCCGCCTGATTTCCGAAGCGGCCTTGGCCGGTGGCGGGCTGCTGGGCGCGCCGCTCCGCGACACGCTCAAGCGTACCGACGGTGCGAATCGCAGCGTCGTCACGGAATCACGCGAGGCGCGCTGGCGCGCGCTGACGCCGCAGATGTTCCGCCGCGGCGAATTGACGATCGCGTTGGAACGCGCACGCAACCAAGGCGTCATCGTCAGCGACGAGGCCATGGCGATGGAGCGCTCGGGTCATCAACCGCTGCTGGTCGAAGGCGCGGAGGACAACATCAAGGTGACCACGCCGGCCGACCTGGCGCTGGCGGAATTCCTGCTGGAGCGCACGCCATGAATCCGGCGATACGCGTCGGCCAGGGTTACGACGTCCACGCGTTCGGCCCGGGCGATCACGTGATGCTGGGCGGCGTGCGCGTGCCGCACACGCGCGGCGTGGTCGCGCATTCGGACGGCGATGTCGCGCTGCATGCCTTGTGCGACGCGTTGCTCGGCGCGCTGGCACTGGGCGACATCGGCCGGCATTTCCCCGACACCGATCCTCGCTGGAAAGGCGCGGACAGCCTGGATTTGCTGCGCCACTGCGCCGGGCTGGCGCGCGAGCGCGGCTACGCGCTCGGGAACGTCGACATCACGGTCATCTGCGAGAAGCCGAGGTTGGCGCCGCACGTTGAGGCGATGCGTGCGCGCATCGCCGAAGCCACCGGTTGCGCGGCCGACGCGATCAGCGTCAAGGCGACCACCAGCGAGAAGCTCGGGTTTGCCGGCCGCGGCGAAGGCATCGCGGCGATGGCGATGGCACTCCTTGTACCTTTGTCCAGTCAATGAATTAGCGGCCATTCCGCAGGCGAGATCGAGCCCCTTCGCGGGTCAGTCCTGGCTGGACTCCGCGCCGGACTCCAGCAGGAAATCCGTGTACTGGAAGCGGTGCTCGCGCAGCACCGATTTGCCGCGCAGCAAGGGCAGCGATGCGTCGAACAGCGGACCGCCGCAGGCGAGCGTGTGGAACTCGCCGCGTTCGCCGCAGGGATCGACGCCCTCGGGCAATTCGTCGAGCAGGGCAGTGTCGTAGTCGCGACCGGAAAATGTTCCATCCAGTTGCGTGGTGTCCACGCAGGTCAGCAGTGCGCGATGACCGGCCGCCACGAATGCGCGCGACAAGATACAGGTGTCGCTGCCCCAAAGGGGAAAGACGCCGATCCAGCCTTCGCGCTGCAACTGGTGTTCGCGGTACGCGCGCACGTCTTCCAGAAAGAGATCGCCGAACGCGCAGTGGCGCAACCCCGGCCAGCGTTCGCCCGCCTGCCGCAACGCATTCGCATGCGCGGCCTCGTAGGCTTCGTTGTTCGACGGCCAATCGATGGTGCATTCGATCAATGGCAGTCCGAGCACACGGGCCTGTGCCAGCAAGACATCGCGGCGGATGCCGTGCATGGCGACGCGGTCGAACTGGCGCGTGATGGTGGTAAGCAAGCCGACCACCTGCCATCGCGGATCGGCGCGCAGGCGCTGCAACGCCATCAGGCAATCCTTGCCGCCGCTCCATGCGAGCAACACGGGTGTGCCCGCATTCATGGTGCGGTCAATCCGAAGCGCGAGCAATGCGACATTGCCGAACGAAAATCGTACCGCACAGGTACGCCAGTGGGGCCCTCACGCCGCCTGCCGCGAGGCCTTCTTGCGGTCGCTTTCGGTGAGGTGCTTCTTGCGCAGGCGGATCTGCTTGGGCGTGACCTCGACCAGTTCGTCGTCGTCGATGAACTCCAGCGCCTGTTCCAGCGACAGCCGCACCGGCGGTACCAGCGCCAGCGCATCGTCCTTGCCGGAGGCGCGCACGTTGGTCAGTTGCTTGGCGCGCAAGGCGTTCACCGTGAGGTCGTTGTCCTTGGCATGGATGCCGACCAGTTGGCCTTCATAGATTTCCACGCCGGCATCGATCAGCATCCGGCCACGATCCTGCAACCCCCATAACGCATATGCGGGTGCCGGGCCGGTACCGTTGGAAATCATCACGCCGTTCTGGCGCTTGCCGATGAAGCCTTCCGCGCGCGGGCCGTAGTTATCGAACACGTGGAACAGCAGTCCGGTGCCGGCGGTGAGCGTGCGGAATTCGGTCTGGAAACCGATCAGTCCGCGTGCGGGGATCAGATATTCCATCCGCACGCGGCCGCGGCCGTCCGGTTCCATGTTTTTCAATTGGCCCTTGCGCGTGCCAAGGCGTTCCATCACGCCGCCCTGGTAGGGCTCTTCCAGGTCCACGACCAGTTGTTCGTAAGGTTCCTGCAACACGCCATCGATTTCGCGCACGATCACTTCCGGGCGCGATACGGCGAGTTCGTAACCCTCGCGGCGCATGGTTTCGATCAGGATCGACAAATGCAATTCGCCGCGACCGGAAACCTTGAACTTGTCCGGGTCTTCGGTTTCCTCGAGTTTCAGCGCGACGTTGTGCAGCGTTTCGCGCATCAGGCGTTCGCGGATCTGGCGCGAGGTGAGGAAGCGGCCGCCGCTCTGGTCCTTCTTGCCGGCGAACGGCGAGTTGTTGACCTGGAAGGTCATGCTGATGGTGGGTTCGTCCACGGTCAGGGCAGGCAACGCCTCCGGCTGCGCCGGATCGCAGATGGTGTCGGAGATGCCGAGGCTCTCGATGCCGGAAATCGCGATGATGTCGCCGGCTTGTGCTTCCGGCACTTCGCGGCGCTCAAGGCCCATGAAGCCGAGCACCTGCAGGATCTTGCCGCTGCGCTTCTTGCCTTCGCGATCGACGATCGCCACCGGCATGTTGGTGCGCACCTTGCCGCGCTGCACGCGACCCACGCCGATGATGCCGACGTAGCTGTTGTAGTCGAGCGAGGACACACGCATCTGGAACGGGCCATCCGGATCGACCTGCGGCGCGGCGACGTGTTTCACGATCGCCTCGAACAGCGGCGTCATGTCGCCGTCGCGGACACCGGGCGTCAAACCGGCGTAGCCCTGCAGCGCGGAGGCGTACACCACCGGAAAGTCGAGTTGCTCCTCGTTGGCGCCGAGCCGGTCGAACAGATCGAAGGTCTGGTTGAGCACCCAGTCCGGGCGCGCGCCGGGGCGGTCGATCTTGTTGATCACCACGATCGGCTTGAAGCCCATGCGAAACGCCTTTTGCGTGACGAAGCGCGTTTGCGGCATCGGGCCGTCCATCGCGTCCACCAGCAACAGTACCGAGTCGACCATCGACAGCACCCGTTCGACTTCGCCGCCGAAATCGGCGTGGCCCGGCGTGTCGACAATGTTGATGCGCCAGTTCTCGCCACGCGGATCGTTCCAGCGGATGGCGGTGTTCTTGGAAAGAATGGTGATGCCGCGCTCGCGTTCCAGGTCGTTGCTGTCCATTACGCGGTCAGGCACCACCGCGCGTTCCGACAGGGTGCCGGACTGCTTCAGCAGCTGATCGACCAGGGTGGTCTTGCCGTGGTCGACGTGGGCGACGATGGCGATGTTGCGCAGGTTCTGGATGGACATGGATGCACGCGGAAGCGGCCGCGGCTTGGCGGCCATTGGTCTGGAGAAAAAAGAAGCGGCCCGTCGAATCCTTGGCCGCCGTAGCTGGGGCCAAGTATACCCGCGCATCGGCGGCGGCGCCCGACCGAGGTAACGGCCTGTTAAGCTTGCCGTTTGCCTGAGCGAGATGCGCCATGACCGACACCCTCGACGCCACCCTCCAGACCTCCCGCGGCCCGATCCACCTGCGCCTGTTCGCCGCGAAGACTCCCGTGACGGTCGCCAATTTCGTCAATCTCGCGCAGCGCGGGTTCTACGACGGCCTGAGTTTCCATCGCGTGATCCCGGATTTCATGATCCAGGGCGGTTGCCCTGAAGGCTCGGGCCGTGGCGGCCCGGGATACCGCTTCGAGGACGAATGTCGCACCGACCTCAGGCACGACAAGCCGGGGATGCTCTCGATGGCCAATGCCGGTCCCGGCACCAACGGCAGCCAGTTCTTCATCACGCACGTCGCCACGCCCTGGCTGGATGGCAAGCACACGGTATTCGGCGAAGTGGTAGGCGCGGAGGACCAGAAAGTGGTGGATGCGATCCGCGGGGGCGACCGCATCGAGAAGATCATCATCGAGGGCGATGCCGCGCCGGTGCTGGCGGCGCAGGCGGAACGCATCAAGCAATGGAACGCGGCGCTGGACGCACGCTGAAATCCGCGCTGGGACCTGAAGGAAAAGGCCGCCGGATGGCGGCCTTTTCCTTTGCGCGGGAATCGTTGTCGGAACTCGTTGTCAGAACTGGATGCCGGTGACGCGCAAGACCCAGATCAGGATGATCGCGCCGATGATGGAAAGGATGATGCCGGCCGGATGGAACGGCGTCCCCGCGGGCGGACGGTTGAACAGGCGCGCGATCAGGCCGCCGATGACCGACCCGACGATGCCGACGACGATGGTCATCAGGATTCCCATCGGTACCGCGCCCGGGAAAAAGAAGCGGGCGAGCAAGCCGACGATGAAGCCGATGATGATGTACCAGATGATGTGCAGCATGGTGGTCTCCCGATCGTTGCGAAAAGGACTGTTCACCGCGGCGCTGCACGCGGGCCTGTCGATCCGGTGCGTGGCAGCGCCCGCACTGTAGACCTCGTGGCGGATCGGCACAATGCGTCCGGGCATGTGTCGCGGCATGCTAAAATCGCGCGGTTTTTCGCCTGCCGATCATCGAGGACTCCATGCTCAAACTCGCCGCGCGAATGGGCCGCGCCAAGCCCAGCGCGATCATGCTGATCGCCGACAAGGCCAAGCAACTGAAGGCGGCAGGGCGCGACATCGTCAACTTCTCGATAGGCGTGCCGAATTTCCTGCCGGGCGAGCATGTGTACGCCGCGGTGCGCGAGGCGCTGCAACAGGACAGCGGCGCGTACGGTTCCAATCGCGGTCGCGACGACCTGCTGGACGCGTTCCTGGCGCATATGCACGAGATCGGGCTGGACGGCTACGCGCGTGCCAACGTCGCGGTCGGCATCGGCGCCAAGCAGGTGCTGTACAACCTGTGCGAGGCGTTGCTGGACGAAGGTGACGAGATCGTGTTCCCGACGCCGTACTGGACGTCGTATCTCGACATCGCGGAAATCCTCGGCGCGAAGATCACGTTGCTGCCGTGCCCGCCGGAGCAGAACTACAAGCTCACGCCCGCGCAGCTCGATCGCGCGCTGGCTGCTAAGCCGAAAGTCTTCCTGTTCAACAACCCGTCCAATCCGACCGGCATGGTGTACACGCGCGACGAGATCTCCGCGCTGGCGGACGTGCTGGCAAGGCACCCGGATACCTGGATCATCACCGACGACATCTACAACCGCATGGTGTTCGACGGCGTCGGCTATCACAACTTCGTGCAGTTCAAGCCGGAATTGCGCGAACGCGTGGCAATCGTGGATTCGCTTTCCAAGACCTACGGCATGCCGGGTTGGCGTGTCGGCTTCGTGGCGGGGCCTCCGGCGATCGCCGATGCGATGGTCACGCTCAACTCCAACCACATCACCAATATCCCCGAGATCGTCACGGCCGCGGCGGTCGCCGCACTGACGGGCCCGCAGGACATCACCCGCGAGAAGTGCGGGGAGTTCTCGCGCCGCCGCGACCAGGTGCTGGAAGCGCTGCTGTCGATTCCCGGCGTGCGTTGCCCGCGGCCGCAGGGTGCGTTCTATGCGTTCCCGGACGTTTCCGTCGCCTACGGCAAATCGCACGGCGGCAGACGCATCGGCAACGACGTGGATTTCTGCGCGGCGTTGCTGGAAACGAAGGGCGTCGCCTGCGTCCCCGGTTCCGCGTTCGGCGAACCGCGTGCGTTGCGCATTTCCTATACCTGCCCGGCCGCGCAACTGCCGACCGGCCTGCAGCGGATCAAGGAATTCTTTGCCGAATTGCAGTGAGCGCGCGTTCGCTTCGCGTGCGATGCCTCCGCTCTTGTCGCGCGTTCCGGCGCGCGTGATTGAACCCTGAAGCATCCATTTGAGGAATCCGAAGATGAAAGCACCCGTCCGCATCGCCGTCACCGGCGCCGCCGGCCAGATCGGTTACGCGCTGCTGTTCCGCATCGCCGCCGGCGACATGCTGGGCAAGGACCAGCCGGTGATCCTGCACCTGCTCGAAATCACGCCCGCGCTGCCCGCGCTGCAGGGCGTGGTGATGGAACTCGACGACTGCGCGTTTCCGCTGCTCGCGGGCGTGGTCGCCACCGACGACGCCAACGTCGCATTCAAGGATATCGACTACGCACTGCTGGTCGGCGCGCGCCCACGCGGGCCCGGCATGGAGCGCAAGGATCTGCTCTCCGCCAATGGCGCGATCTTCGGCCCGCAGGGCAAGGCGCTGAACGCGCACGCGCGACGCGACGTGAAGGTGCTCGTCGTCGGCAACCCCGCCAACACCAATGCGTTGATCGCGCAGGCCAACGCACCGGACCTGTCGCCGCACTGCTTCAGCGCGATGGTGCGACTGGACCACAATCGCGCGATGGCGCAACTCGCGCAGAAGACCGGAACGCACGTCAACGACGTCAAGCGCATGATCATCTGGGGCAATCATTCGTCCACGCAGTACCCGGACATCCACCATGCCACGGTGAAAGGCGCCGCCGCGACCTCGCTGGTGGATCAGGCGTGGTACGAGAACGACTTCATCCCGACCGTGCAGCAGCGCGGCGCGGCGATCATCAAGGCTCGCGGCGCGTCGTCGGCCGCATCCGCCGCGTCGGCCGCGATCGACCACATGCGCACGTGGGCGCTCGGCACTGCCGAGGGTGACTGGGCTTCGATGGGCATTCCGTCCGACGGTTCCTACGGCATCGAGCCCGGCGTGATCTACGGTTATCCGGTGAGCTGCGGCAACGGCAAATGCGAGATCGTGCAGGGACTGGATATCGACGCTTTCTCCCGTTCGCGCATGGACGCCACCGAAAAGGAACTGCGCGAGGAACGCGCCGCGATCGAGCACCTGCTCGCGGGCTGAGGGCACAGCGCCACCCGTTGCGAAAGGGGTGGCGGCAACGCCGCCCCTTTCATGTCCGCGGCTCCATCATCCCGTCTGGCAATCCGCGTCGCGCGTGTCAAAATGCCGCCGCGGGCGGGGAAGATTTCGCGTTTCCGTGCACGGGGCGCAGCGATGGCCGAATCGGGAATCTGGCGCGAACTGAAGCAGCGTCACGTCTATCGCGTGGCGGCGGCGTATGTCGTCGTCGGCTGGCTGATCATCCAGGTCGTCGCGATCATCTTTCCGCTGCTGCAATTCCCGGACAGGCTGTCGCGCCTGATCGTGGTGCTGGTGCTGGCGGGATTCCCGGTCGCGCTGGTACTGGCGTGGGCTTTCGAGGCGTCGCGTTCCGGGTTGCCGGTCTCCGCGAGCACGCGGCGCCGTTCCTTGCGCATCGGCATCGCATTGGGGCTTGCCGGCGCGCTGCTGGCCGTGATCGTGGATGGTGTGTGGTCGTGGCTGATGCCGCCGACGCCGCGCGCGCACGAGCATGCGCTTGCGACGAAGCCAGATCATGCCGATGATTCTTCCGCGGTCTCTGCGCCGATCCCGGTCAATCCGAAGTCGATCGCGGTGCTGCCGCTGGGCGTGGTCGGGCCGCCGGGCAACGAGTACCTGGGGCAGGGCATCAGCGATGAATTGCTCAACGCGCTGTCGCGCATCAACGGCCTGGAAGTGATCGGGCGCATTTCGTCGTTCCGCTTCAAGGACAGCAATCTCGGCGCGACAGAAATCGGCCGGCAACTCGGCGTGCGCAATCTGCTCTACGGAGTGGTGCAGCGTTCCGGGGACGACCTTCGCATCGATGTCGAGCTCGACGACACCGTCACCGGCGCGAAGCTCTGGTCGAACCAGTACGACGAGAAGATGGAAGGGCTGTTCGCGCTGGAAGACAGGATTTCCACGGCCGTCGTTGCGGCGTTGCAGGTCAAGCTCGGCAGCATCGACGCGCAGCAGCTGGTGTTCGAAGGCACCGGCAACGCGCAGGCGCACGACCTGTTCATGCAGGCTTCGCGGCTGTCGTGGCGTACCGACGAGGCGAGCCTGCGGCAGGCGCTGATCCTGTTCGGACAGGCGATTGCGGAAGACCCGAATTACGCCGCGGCGTGGGCCGGCATCGCGCGCACTTATGTCTATCTCGCGGACGTCTACAGCGCGCCGCTGGGCGTGCTGCCGTCCATGCGCGGCGCGGCGCAGAAATCGATCGCGTTGAATCCACAACTGGCGGAAGGCCACCTGCAGCTCGGCTACATCCTGATGAGCTACGACCTGGATTATCCGGCGGCGCGCAGGGAACTGGAACTGGCCGTGCAACTGCGGCCGGGCCTGGCGGAAGCGCACGCCGTGCTCGGTTTGTATCGCATGCGCATCGACCAGGACATCGCCGCGGGGCGCAGGGAATTGCAGGTCGCGGAAAAACTGGATCCGCTGAATCCCTGGTATCCGCGCTGGGAGGCTTATGGCGTGATCGCACAGGGCGACGAGCGTGCGGCGATGGATCTTGCCGCGCGGATCGTCCGGCTGGATCCCGCGTTTGCCTACAACGGCGACGCGGTGGCGATGGTGCTGGGCGCATTCGGCCACTGGCAGGCATGCGTGGATCGTTACATCAGGGAACATGCGCGCATGAGCCAGTCCAGCCCGCAACTGGCGATCTGCCAGGCGCACGCGGGTGATGCGGCGCAAGCCCGCGCGACCGTGCAACGCCTCGAAACGGAGGCGCAACAGCATTACGTCGACCGCACCTACATCGCGGGAGTCCAGGCCGCGCTTGGCGACAAGGATGGGGCGATGGCGAGCCTCGAACAGGCGCGGCAGGATCGCTCCTCGCACATGCCCAGCCTCTGGATGAATGCCTGGTATCGCCCGCTGCACGACGATCCGCGTTACCAGGCATTGATCGCGGGTATCCGGCAAGGCGCTGCCGCACCGCCTGCCGCCGCAGGAAGCGGCGCGCACTGATCGCGCCGGCGAGCTTCACCTGCAGATGGGTTAAAATCGCGCTTTTGCCGGAGTGCCGCATGAGCGCATCTCCTTCCGCGGGCGCACGCTTCCGCGCCGCGCTCGCCGCAGAATCTCCGTTGCAGGTCGTCGGCGCCATCACGGCTTACGCCGGATTGATGGCGAAGCGCACCGGCTACAAGGCGCTGTATCTCTCCGGAGGCGGCGTCGCTGCCAATTCGCTGGGCATGCCGGACCTCGGCATCAGCACGATGGAAGACGTGCTCACCGATGCCCGCCGCATCGCCGAGGCGACGCAGTTGCCATTGCTGGTCGACATCGACACCGGCTGGGGCGGCGCTTTCAACATCGCGCGCAGCATCCGTGCGTTCGAGCGCGTCGGCGTGGCCGCCGTGCACATGGAAGACCAGGTCGGACAAAAACGTTGTGGGCATCGTCCCGGCAAGGAAGTGGTGCCGAAGGAGGAGATGGTCGATCGCGTGAAAGCCGCGGTCGATGCAAAGACCGACAGGGATTTCGTGCTGATGGCGCGCACCGATGCCGCCGCGGTGGAGGGTATCGACAGCGCGATCGAGCGTGCGGTGGCCTACGTCGAAGCCGGCGCCGACATGATCTTCCCGGAAGCGATGAAATCGCTGGACGATTACCGCAAGTTCAAGGCGGCGGTGAAGGTGCCGATCCTCGCCAACCTCACCGAATTCGGATCGACGCCGTTCTTCACCGTCGACGAATTGCGTTCCGCGAACGTCGACATTGCGCTGTACTGCTGCGGCGCGTATCGCGCGATGAACAAGGCCGCGCTCGGTTTCTACGAGACCGTGCGCCGCGACGGCACGCAAAAGTCGTACGTGCCGCAGATGCAGACGCGCGAAGAGCTGTACGACTTCCTGGGCTACCACGCCTACGAAGACAAGCTCGACGAGTTGTTCGCGGAGGGCAGGACGGAATGAGCGGCGGGCCGTACGCGCCGCCGGAGCGGGATGCGGCGAGCGGGCGCATGCGCGCAAGCGGTATCCGCTGGGACGCAGTGGCGGCGATCATTGCTTCGTTGGTCGGGTTGCTGGCGCTGCTGGTCGCGGGTTACACGGCTTACATCCAGCGCCAGCAGGTGCGCGCGCAGGTGTGGCCTTATCTATTGATGGGCAAGAGCAACGTCAACGGACACTATGAACTCGAAGCTTTCAACAAGGGTGTGGGGCCGGTCATCGTGCAGAGTGTGCAGGTATCAATCGGACTCCAACCGGTGGCAAGCTGGAAGGATCTGGAACGCAGGATTGGGTTCAAGCCGGTGGGCGAGTCCGTGCAGAGCACGCTCAACGGCAGGGTGCTTGCGCCGGGTGAGCAGCTCAACTGGATTGCATTCCAGAATGCTTCGGACGTTGATGCTTTCGTGGAGGATTGGGAGAAATTCCGCGTCGAGGCGCGCGTGTGCTATTCATCCACGCTCGGAGAAAGTTGGTTGACGACTTATCACGGCGGCCCCCTGGAACGTCCGCTGCCCGTTTCGCATTGCCCGAAATTGCCGCAATCCGTGCAGTTTTCCGATTGACCTCATGCCATCCGCACAATCCGTCAACCCGAACGATCCCGTGCCGCCCCGCCTGCGGCGCGAAATCCGCTGGGACGCCATGGCCGCGATCATCGCGTCGCTGGTCGGGTTCCTGGCGCTGCTTGTCGCCGGCTACACCGCGTACATCGAACGCTACATCGCCGAGATCCAGACCAAACAAGTGCAGGCGCAGGTGTGGCCTTGGCTGGTGGCCGGCAACAACGACAACGAGCGTTCCATCGGAGTCCTCAACAAGGGCGTCGGCCCGGCGATCGTGCGCAGTGCGCAGGTTTTCGTGGACGGCAAATCGCAACCGGATTGGCAACACGTGCTCAAGGCTCTCGGCACGGTGCCGCATGAATATTCGCAATCGACGCTCACCCCCAACGTGCTGACACCCGGCGAAAAAGTCCCTGCGATCCAGTTTGCGAACGAGGATGACTACAAGCGATTCAGGGCGGCCGCGGTCACGCACCTGACCCTGGTCAACATCTGTTACTGCTCGACACTCGGCGAGTGCTGGATGTACAGCGACAAGCACGCGGTTGGTTACAAATCACTGGCGCAACTGGTGACGCCAATCGGTCAGTGTCCAAGGCTGCCCGACAACGCCATTTTCAACAACTGACGGCGCGCGACGCGGCCGCTGCTGCATTGATTCGAAGACGGAGAGAACCATGAGCGACAACGTACAGGCCCTTCCCAAGGCCAAGAAATCCGTGGCGCTGTCCGGCGTCGCCGCCGGCAACACGGCGCTGTGCACGGTCGGCCGCAGCGGCAACGACCTGCACTACCGCGGTTACGACATCCACGATCTGGCGACGAAAGCCACGTTCGAGGAAGTCGCGCACCTGCTGGTGCACGAAGTGTTGCCGACCCGCCGGGAATTGATCGCGTATCGCGCGAAATTGCAACGCCTGCGCGGCTTGCCGCAACCGGTGAAGGCTGCGCTGGAACTGCTGCCCGCCGCGACCCATCCGATGGATGTGATGCGCACGGCCTGTTCGGTGCTGGGCACGGTGCTGCCGGAAGCGCACGACCACAACGTCACCGGCGCGTGCGACATCGCCGACCGCATGATGGCGAGCTTCGGCTCGATGCTGTTGTACTGGTACCACTGGTCGCACAACGGCCGCCGCATCGACACGGAAACCGACGACGACACCATTGCCGCGCATTTCCTGCACCTGCTGCACGGAAAGAAGCCGAGCGAGCTGCACGCCGACGCCCTGGACAAGTCGCTGATCCTCTACGCCGAGCACGAATTCAACGCCAGCACCTTCGCCGCGCGCGTGATCGCCGGCACCGGCTCGGACATGTATTCGGCCATCACCGGCGCGATCGGTGCGCTGCGCGGTCCCAAGCACGGCGGTGCGAATGAAGTGGCGATGGAAATCATCGGGCGCTATCGCAGCGCGGACGAGGCGGAGCAGGACATCCGCGCGCGCGTGGCCGCCAAGGAGATCGTGATCGGCTTCGGCCATCCGGTCTACACGATCGGCGATCCGCGCAATCCGATCATCAAGGAGCTCTCGCGCAAGCTTTGCGGCGAAGGCGGCAACCCGCGCCTGTTCGACGTCTCCGAGCGGATCGAGAACGTGATGATGGAGCTGAAGAAGATGTTCCCGAACCTCGACTGGTATTCGGCCAGTTCGTACCACATGATGGGCGTGCCCACCGCGATGTTCACGCCGCTGTTCGTGATCGCTCGCACGTCGGGCTGGAGCGCGCACGTGATCGAGCAACGCCAGGACGGCAAGATCATCCGCCCGAGCGCGAATTACACCGGTCCGGAAGATCGCGCCTACGTGCCGATCGAGCAGCGATGAGCTTCGGCTCACCTTCCGCTGCACGAAAAAGGCCGCGAATATCGCGGCCTTTTCTTGCGCAGCGGTGAACCGGAATCTACGCCGCTTTTGCCTGATCGAGGCCTTCCGCCTCCAACACCTTCCGTACGCCGGCATCCGCGCGCATGCCTTGCTCGAACTTCTCGAGATTGTCCAGGCCGGACAAGTCGACATTGACACCTTTGGCCCAGCGCAACATCACGAACAGGTAGGGGTCGGCGATGGAGCGCGCACCGGCCAGCCAGTCGTGTTTGCCGAGTTGCTCATCGACTCGCTCGAACAGCCCCCGCAATTGCTTGCGCGCGTTCTCGTGGGTCTTCTCGATCGCCGCCTTGTCTTCCAGGTAATTGGTCGTGCCGAACAACGGCTTGAACGCCGGGTGCATGTCGGAATTGAGGAAACCCAGCCAACGGTTCACTTCGGCGCGACCCTTCGGCGAGCCGTCGCCACCAAGTTTCGCTTCCGGGAACTTGTCCGCGAGATAGTTGAGGATCGCCGCATTCTGTGTAAGCGTCCAGCCGTCGTCTTCCAGTACCGGCACCGCGCCGGCAGGGTTGAGTTTCCTGAATTCCGGGGTGGCGCGGCGCTCGCGGCTGACGATCTCGGCGGTGTAGGGCTTGCCGGTCCATTCCAGCGCGATATGGTCCGCCATCGAACATGCGCCGGGCGAGGTATAGAGTTTCATCGGGCGACTCCTTGTCGATCTTGTGGTTGATCAAAACGGAAAAACGCGCACGCCTGTCGGTTCGCGCGTCGTACCGAAAGACCTTGGGGTCGTCGCCGTCGGCTTCAAGTAAAGCTGTACTCGCGCGGGGTGCGCGGTCCGGAATTTGACTCAGAGCGCAGCGGCGAGCCGCGTCGCCTGCGCGATCGCGCGTTTGGCATCCAGTTCCGCGGCGACATCGGCGCCACCGATCACGTGGGTGGCGACGCCGGCGCGTTGCAACTCGTCGGCAAGCGCGCGATTGGGTTCCTGGCCGGCGCAGATCACCACATCGTCGACCGGCAAAACCTGCGCAGCGCCATCGATCTCGATGTGCAGGCCCGCATCGTCGATCCGCGTGTAGTTCACGCCCCCGAGCATCCGCACGCCTTTCGCTTTCAATGCGGCGCGATGCACCCAGCCGGTGGTCTTGTTGAGCCGCTTGCCGGGGCGACCGGGCGAACGCTGCAGCAGCCAGACCTCGCGCGGCGAAGGCTCTTCGTGCGGCGCGATCAGGCCGCCGCGTTGCGCCAATGTCGTGTCCACGCCCCACTCGCGCATCCAACGCACGATGTCGGTGGTGGGCGAGGGCGGCGTTTGCGTCAGGAATTCCGCGACGTCGAAACCAATGCCGCCGGCGCCGATGATCGCGACGCGTCGTCCGATCGCCGCATGGCCAGAAACGACGTCGGCATAGCCATGCACCTTCGGATGTTCCTGGCCCGGGATGCGCGGATCGCGCGGCACGATGCCGATGGCGATGATCACGGCATCGAAAGGCGAAAGTTGCAATGTCGCTGCGTCTGCGTTGGTGCCGAGGCGCAATTCGACCCGCAAATCGGCGAGCCGGGTGCGGAAATAGCGCAGCGTTTCGGCGAATTCCTCCTTGCCGGGGATCCGTTTCGCCAGATTGAACTGGCCGCCGATTTCATCCGCGCGCTCGAACAGCGTCACGGCATGGCCGCGTTCGGCCAGCGTGCAGGCCGCGGCCAGCCCTGCGGGGCCGGCGCCGATCACGGCGCAGCGCTTCTTCTTCGCCGTCGGCGTGATGAGCAATTCGGTTTCGTGGCAGGCGCGCGGATTGACCAGGCAAGAGGCGCGCTTGTTCTCGAACACGTGGTCGAGGCAGGCCTGGTTGCAGGCGATGCAGGTGTTGATGCGATCGGGTGTCGCAACACGCGCTTTCGCCAGCCATTGCGGATCGGCGAGCAGCGGACGCGCCATCGACACCATGTCGGCATCGCCTTCCGCCAGCACGCGTTCGGCGACATCGGGCGCGTTGATGCGGTTGGTCGTGATCAGCGGGATGCGCACATGTTCCTTCATGCGCCGCGTGACCCACGCGAAGCCTGCGCGTGGCACGCTGGTGACGATGGTGGGAATGCGCGTCTCGTGCCAGCCGATGCCGGTATTGATCATTGTCGCGCCTGCGGTTTCGATCTGTTTCGCCAACGCGACGATTTCGTCCCATGCCTGCGCGCGTTCGACCAGGTCCAGCATCGACAGTCGATAGATGACGATGAAGTCGCGGCCGACCGCTTCGCGCGTACGGCGCACGATCTCCACCGGGAAACGCATGCGGTGTTCCGCGGAACCACCCCAGTGGTCCATGCGCCGATTGCTGCGTTCGGCGAGGAACTCGTTGATGAGGTATCCCTCGGAACCCATGATCTCCACGCCGTCGTAGCCGGCCTCGCGTGCCAGCCGCGCGCAGCGCACGAAGGCGCGAATCGTGCGTTCGACACCATGGCCCGAAAGCGCGCGTGGCGTGAATGGCGTGATCGGCGACTTGATTCTCGACGGCGCCACGCTCAACGGGTGATAACCGTAACGGCCCGCGTGCAGGATCTGCAGGCAAATGCGGCTGCCTGCCTCGTGCACGGCGGAAGTGACCCGCCGATGTGGGGCTATTTGCCGGCGCGAGGACAGGCGGCTGGAAAACGGTTTCAGCCAACCCCCTACATTGGGCGAGAAACCGCCGGTGACCATCAGGCCCACGCCGCCACGTGCGCGCTCTGCGAAATATTCCGCGAGCCGTCCGAAATCGCGCGCGTGATCTTCCAGCCCGGTATGCATCGAGCCCATCAGCACGCGGTTGGGCAATGTGCAAAAACCTAGGTCGAGCGGAGCGAACAGGTGCGGATACGGGTTCACGGCTCGCGCGCATTCGAACGGTCGTTCGAGGATGCCCGTGCACGCGGCGTTCGACAAGCAGGCAGATCAGCCGCCACCGGTCATGTCACGGGTGTGGCTCTTCCGCTGCGTCCACCAGCCCAGCCCCACGATGCCGCCGACGAACAGCACATCGACCAGGTAACGCAGGGCGTCATGCACGTCGAACCAGCGCTCGATCAGATCGTCCTCGGTCACCATGCGCGCCGCAGTCCAGGCGACCACGCCGGCGCCGATGAACACGATTGCGGGCCAGCGTTCCAGCAGTTTCAGGATCAGGCGGGAGCCCCATACCACCAGCGGGACGCTGATCAGCAAACCGAGCACGACCAGCCCGAGATGGCCCTTGGACGCGCCGGCAATCGCGAGCACGTTGTCGAGCCCCATCAATGCATCGGCGATGACGATCGTGAGCATCGCGCCCCACAGGCCGGTAGCCGCCCGCACCTTGTGGTCTTCCTGGTGGTGGTGCAGCAGCCGCCAGGCGATGGGCATCAAGGCAAGCCCGCCGATCAGCATCAGGCCGGGGATTCTCAGCAGCCACAGCACGCCCGCGGTCATCGCCACGCGCACGGCGATGGCGCCGAAGCTGCCCCAGAAAATGGCGCGCAACTGCAATGGGTGAGGAAGGTTGCGCGCGGCCAGGGCGATCACCACCGCGTTGTCGCCGGCAAGCACGAGGTCGATCAGGATGATCGATCCCAGGCCGGACCAGAACGCCGGGTTCGATAGCGAGGCGAGTGCATGTTCGAGGATGGTCATCGGCGGCCCTTTGCGCGTGCGGAGCGATCCGCGAACGCACATCCCGCACGCTTGCGGATGGCGTTCACGGAAGTCTCGCCCGCGGCATTGCCGCCGCGGCGACCGGAGCGCATGCGCGCCCGTGCTGACGATCGCCGCAAGGTTCGAAAAAACGCGAACCCGAACTACTCCCTTCCTGTCGCGATTCTGCTCGCGGCCCGGAGGGCGGTCAATAGCGATGGGCGGCCTCTGGCACAATGCGCGGTTTGCCTTACCCGGGAAATGCCATGAGCCACGACATCCGTTCCGCGCAACGCCCCGCACCCGACCAGCCGCTGGCAGACATCGCCGATTACGTGCTGGATCATCGCATCGATTCAGCCGAGGCCTTCGAGACCGCGCGCTACATGCTGATGGATTCGCTCGGCTGCGCGATGCTGGCGATGAAGTTCCCGCAGTGCGTGGAACATCTCGCGCCGATCGTGCCGGGCGCCACGCTGGAAAACGGTGCGCGCGTGCCGGGCACGTCGTTGCAACTGGATCCGGCGCAGGCGGCGTTCTGCATCGGTACGCAGATCCGTTGGCTGGATTTCAACGACACGTGGCTTGCGGCCGAATGGGGCCACCCGTCCGACAATCTGGGCACGATCCTGGCCGTGGCGGATTGGCTTTCGCGTTCTGGCGGCAAGTCATTGAGCGTGCGCGACGCGCTGGCCTGGGCGATCAAGGCGCACGAGATCCAGGGTTGCTATGCGTTGAAGAACAGCTTCAACCGCGTCGGGCTCGATCACGTGATCCTGGTGCGGCTGGCCTCAACCGCGGTGGCGACCGCGATGCTCGGAGGCAATCGCGATCAGGTAATCAATGCCGTCTCCAACAGCTGGATCGATGGCGGGATGTTGCGTACCTATCGGCACGCACCGAATACCGGGCCGCGCAAAAGCTGGGCGGCCGGCGACGCCTGCCGCAGGGCGGTGATCCATGCATTGAACGCGGTGCAACACGACGAGACGGGTTATCCGTCGGCGCTCAGCGCGAAAACTTGGGGTTTTTACGATGTCGCCTTCCGCGGCAAGCCGTTCGAGTTTGAGCGGCCGTTCGGCAGCTACGTGATGGAAAACGTCCTGTTCAAGATCAGCTATCCGGCGGAGTTCCATGCCCAGACCGCGGTGGAATGCGCCATGCGGTTGCATCCGCAGGTGGCGGGTCGACTGGACGAGATCGAGCGCATCGAAATCGAAACCCAGGAAGCGGGCGCACGCATCATCGACAAGACCGGGCCGCTCGCGAACTATGCCGATCGCGACCATTGCATCCAGTACATGGTGGCCGTGCCGCTGATCTACGGGCGCCTCACCGCAGAAGACTACACCGATGCGGTGGCCGCGGACCCGCGGATCGATGACCTGCGCGCCAAAATGACGGTGACCGAAAACCCGCAGTTCACCCGCGATTATTTCGATCCGGACAAACGGTATATCGGGAACTCCGTGCAGGTGTCTTTCAAGGACGGTTCAAAGACGGACAAGGTTTCGATCGATTACCCGATCGGCCACCGCCGCCGCCGCGCCGAAGGCATCCCTGTCCTCAAGGCCAAGTTCGAGGCCACCGTGACCAAACACCTGCCGGCGGCGCAGGCGAGAAGTCTCGTTCAGCTTTGTGCAGACAATTCCCGTCTGGAAGCCATGCCACTGCAGGAATTCCTAGGTTTTTTCATGGTTTGAACGCGGGGATGACTTGCCGATGAACGACGCGATGCCCACTGGCATCAAATGTTTGTTTTTTGCTAAACTGCGCCTGCCTCGACGGCGGACTACAATTGAAGGGTCACGTCGTCATGCAGCAAGGTGTACGCGTTTTGTGCGTTCCACCGGGGTGGTGCGGGCGCAGAGGAATAACAAAAGGAGACTCCGATGAAACGTAAAGGCTTGTGCGCGATGATCGCGCTGGTCTTGGGAAGTGCCGGCGTCATGTCCGTAGCGCATGCCCAGGACACCATGCAGCAGGACAACACGGCACCTGCGACTACCGACACCACCACGGCCGCGGACAGCGGCTACGGCAGTTGGTACATCGTGCCGCGGATCGGGGTGGCTATTCCCGATTCCGATCGCGAAGTCCAGACCGATGCAGCAGGTGGGCTGGGTGTTGGCTTCTGGGTGAATCCCTCGCTGACCTTGGATTTTGAAGGTCTGGCAGACAATGCAAATTACAAGGGAAGTTCTGCCCGCGACGGCAAACAGTGGGAGAGCCTCCAGCTGGATGTAGCTGCCCGCTGGTACTTCATGGATCCGGCTTCGCCGTGGCGCCCGTATTTGATGGGTGGCATAGGTGCCGTTCGCCATGCAGCCGTTTCCACGGAGGCCGCGGAAGCCGGCGTCACTTATCCCTGCAACAATGTTGCCGGGGGTCTGGAAACTTGTACCTTGACCGAAAGCCATGGTGCTGCCTGGGGCCCGATGGCGACTCTTGGCGTTGGCGTGCTGTACAACATCAATGACCGCGTCGCGTTCCGTGGCGAGTTGGCCGCGCGTTACTACCGCGATACCACCTCTTCTCGCCTCGCCGGTTTCACGACCACGCCGGGTGATTCCCAGTATGGCCGCACCCGTGGCGAAACGTCCTGGGTGGACGGCCTTGCGACCATCGGCCTCGTAGTCAAGATGGGTCACGCCGCGCCGCCGCCGCCGCCGGCCCCGCCGCCGCCGCCGCCGCCGCCGCCGAAGTGCCCGAATCCGCCTCCGGGTGCGATCCTTGGACCTGATGGTTGCCCGCAGAACGTCGTGATCGACTTGCGTGGCGTGAACTTCAAGTTCGATCGTCCGAAGAAGGGTGAAAGCAATATCGGTCCGACCTTGAAGGCGCCGGAAGCCGATTCGATCGCCATTCTCGATCAGGCCGTGGATACGCTGAACCGTTATCCGCAGGTCCAGATCGAAGTCGATGGCTATACCGACTCGGTCGGCACGGACCAGTACAACCAGGGCCTGTCGGAGCGTCGCGCGAACATCGTCGACGGTTACCTCACGTCGCACGGTATCGACGCCAGCCGCATCACCGCGGTGAAGGGCTTCGGCGAGACCAACCCGATCGACACCAACTCGACCGCGGCTGGCCGTCAGCGCAACCGTCGCGTCGAACTGGTGGTGCAGGGCCAGAACGCGGCAGGCCAGGCGACCGACCAGTCGCAGCAACCGGCCGATCAGCAACAGCAGCAATAAGACCGCAAGGTCTCGCGACACGAAAAAGCCCGGCGCAAGCCGGGCTTTTTCTTTGCGCGATCAGCGTGTCGCCAAGGGCCAATCGCGCAGCGCATGCTCCGCAAGATTCGATGACGAAAAACGCGTCGCGCGCGTCAGCGCTTCAACAAACCGAGTTCGCGTCCGGCCGAAGTGAATGCCTCGATCGCGCGATCGAGGTGCTCGCGCGTATGCGCTGCCGACATCTGCGTGCGGATGCGCGCCTGTCCCTGCGGCACGACCGGGAAGAAGAAGCCGATCGCGTAGATCCCGCGGTCGAGCAAACTGCCGGCGAAGGCCTGCGCAAGCTTCGCATCGTGCATCATGACCGGCACGATCGGATGCGTGCCCGGCCGGATCTCGAAACCGGCAGCGGCCATCCTTTCACGGAAATAGCGGGTGTTCTCCGCCAGCCTTTTGCGCAGGTCACCGGCCTCGCCGAGCATGTCGAAGACCTCGATGCCCGCGGCGACGACATGCGGCGGCAGCGAATTGGAAAACAAGTACGGGCGCGAACGCTGGCGCAGCATCTCGATGATCTCGCCACGGCCGGTGGTGAACCCGCCGACCGCGCCGCCCAATGCCTTGCCGAGCGTGCCGGTGAAGACGTCGATGCGATCCATCACGCCGTTTACTTCGGCAGAGCCGCGGCCGGTCTGACCAAGGAATCCGGTGGCGTGGCATTCGTCTATGTGTACCAACGCTCCGTATCGTTTCGCCAGTGCGGTGATGTGGTCCAGCGGCGCGATGAAGCCGTCCATCGAGAACACGCCGTCGCTGGAGATCAGCTTGGTGCGCGCACCGGCGGCATCCGCGGCCTGCAACTGCTTTTCCAGATCCGCCATGTCGCAGTTGGCGTAGCGGAAGCGCTTGGCCTTGCAAAGGCGGATGCCGTCGATGATCGAGGCATGGTTCAGCGCGTCCGAAACGATGGCGTCTTGTTCGCCCAGCAGCGGCTCGAACAATCCGCCATTGGCGTCGAAGCAGGCGGCGTAGAGGATCGCGTCCTCGGTGCCGAAGAATTTCGCGATCTTCGCCTCGAGCTGCTTGTGCAGGTCCTGCGTGCCGCAGATGAAACGGACCGAGGCCATGCCGAAGCCGTGCGTGTCCAGCGCGCGTTTCGCGGCATCGATCAGGCGCGGATGGTCGGCCAGGCCGAGGTAATTGTTCGCGCAGAAGTTCAGCACCTTGCGGCCGTCGGCCAGCGTGATCTCCGCCGACTGCGGCGAGGCGATCACGCGTTCCTGCTTGAACAGGCCGCTTTCGCGGATGCCGTCGAGTTCCGCGGCGTAACGATCTTGAGCCGTATAGGTCATGAGGGTCCTCAATTCCAACTGCAGACGACTTTGCCGCACTGGCCGGATGCCATCAGGTCGAAGCCCTTCTGGAAATCGTCGATCGCGAGCTGGTGCGTCAACACTTTCTGCAATGGAAAACCGGTGAGCACCATCTGCGTCATCTTGTACCAGGTCTCGTACATCTTGCGGCCGTAGATGCCGTGCAACACCAGGCCCTTGAAGATCACGCGATCCCAATCGATGCCCGCGCCCTTCGGAAGAATGCCCAGCAGGGCGACCCTGCCGCCGTGGTACATGCAGTCGAGCATGTCGTCGAAGGCGCGCGGATTGCCGCTCATCTCCAGCCCGACGTCGAAACCTTCCATGCGAAGATCCTTCATCACGTCGCGCAGTGAATCCTTCGATGCGTTCACCACGCGCGTCGCGCCCATCTCGGCCGCGAGTTGCAGGCGGTAATCGTTGACGTCGGTGACGACCACGTTGCGCGCGCCGACGTGGCGCGCGATGCCGGCCGCGATGATGCCGATCGGGCCCGCCCCGGTGATCAGCACGTCCTCGCCGATCAGGTCGAATTCCAGTGCGCAGTGCGTGGCGTTGCCGTAAGGATCGAAGAAGGCCGCCAGCGAAGACGGGATCGCATCCGGAATCGGCCACAAGTTGGACGCCGGCATCACGACGTATTCCGCGAATGCGCCGTTGCGATTGACGCCGATGCCGACCGTGAAGGGACACAGGTGCGGGCGTCCGGCGCGGCAGTTGCGGCACATGCCGCAGACGATGTGGCCTTCCGCGGACACGCGCTGGCCCACGCTGTAGCCCTTCACGCCAGGGCCGATGGCGGCGATGTGGCCGACGAATTCGTGTCCGATCACCAGGCCCGGCTTGATGGTGCGCTGCGCCCATTCGTCCCAGTTGTAGATGTGCAGGTCGGTGCCGCAGATCGCGGTCTTCTCCACCTTGATCAGCACCTCGTTGGCGCCGGCTTCCGGCACGGCGACCTCGTCCATCCAGATGCCCTTGGCGGCCTCGCGCTTGACCAGCGCCTTCATCATCTGGGGCATGGAAACTCTCCTGGACGGTGGCGATCCGCCAATTATAAGCGCGGGCACCGACCCGGACGCGCGTGGGTCATGCGCCGCCGGCGACGGAGATGCTGTCCTGTTCGTTCTGCAGCGCGCGCCAGCGTTCGGCATCCATCGGCCGCGCGAAGTGGTAGCCCTGCAGCCGGTCCACGCCATGCTGTTCGAACCACGCCTGTTGCGCCGCGTTTTCCACGCCTTCCACGGTCACTTCCAGGCCGAGGCTGTGCGCCAGGGTGACAATCGCTGCCACGATCGCGGCGGTGCGCGGGTCCACCAGCACTTCGTTGCCGAAGCTGCGGTCGATCTTGAGGCAATCCACGGGCAGCGCCCGCAAGTGGCTGAGCGAGGAATACCCGGTGCCGAAATCGTCCAGCGAAACGCGCACGCCGAGCGCGCGCAGGCGGGTCAGGCATTCGGTCGCGCGGTCGATGTCGTCCAGCGCGCTGGATTCCACCACTTCCAGTTCCAGGCGTTTCGGATCCAGCCCGGTCGAAGCCAGCACCGCGCGCACCAGGTCCGGAAGGTGTTCGCGCTGGAAGCTGCGGGTGGAAATGTTCACCGCCACCGTCAACGGCTTGCCGTCGTGCACGCGCCACTGTTGCGCATCGCGGCAGGCGCGCTCGAGCACGTGGCGGTCGAGGTCCTCGATCATGCCCAGCCGTTCCATCTCGTCGATGAACATGTCGGGCGCAATCAGCCCGCGCTTGGGATGCCGCCAGCGCACCAGCGCCTCGGCCCCGGCGAGGCGATGGCTGCGCGCGCCCAGCAGGGGCTGGAAATACAATTCGAATTCGCCGCGCAGCAGGGCGCGCCGCAATTCCGCCTGCAACCCCAGCCGGGTCAGCACCAGCGAATTCATTTCGGTGGAATAGAAATGGAAGCGATTGCCGCCCTCGTCGCGCGCGAGTTGCGCGGCGGCTTCCGCAGCGGCGATCAAGGGCGCGGCCTGGGTGGCATCGCCCGGTGACAGTGCGATGCCGATACTGGCCGAGAGCGCCAGTTCGCGGCTGCCGCTGTAGAACGGCGCGCGCAACATCGCCAGCAGATTGTCCGCGGTGGCGGCGAGATCCCCGGTGGCGTGCACGTGCGGCACGATCTGCACCAGTCGCGACTCGGACAACCGCGCCGGGCGCGGCCAGCCGGGCAATGCGCATTCCTCCACGCGCGAAGCGGCCTGCGCCATCACCGCCTCGGCCGCGACCATGCCCAGCGAACTGGTCAGCATGTCGGCCTGGTCGACGCGCACCAGCATCGCGGCGGTGCGCTGGTTGGTTCCGCGCAACATGGCTTCCAGGTCCGACAGCAGGCGACGTCGATTGGGGAAGCCGGTCACCGGATCGAAATCGCGCAGCCTGCGCAACGCGTTGTCGGCGCGTTCGTAGCGCAGCCGTTCGTCTTCCAGCAGCCACACCACCAGGCCATAGCCGATGAATAGCTGCGCGATCAAGTCGAGCACGCCGATGTAGGGCGCCCATTGCACGTGCACGCCGAATTCCGCCTCCGCGATCAGGATCGCCAGCGCGTGCAGCAACTGCACGCCGTAGGCGCCGATCGCGAATGCCGCGACGCGCGCGCCCAGTCCGGAGCGCCGCGCCCGCCGCCACAACAGGATCGCCACAATCAGGTAGGCCGCGCCGGTCAATGCATAGCGCAGGCCGCTGCGCACGAGGATGCGTTGCGTGGAGGCCGAAGGCGGGCCCGCGAACAGCAGCATGGTGGCGATGCCGAGCAAAACCGAAATGCCCAGCAATCCCCACATGAAACGTCGCGAGGGCGGGTGGCGGCCGAGCACGGCCATCGTGCCCAGCGCCAGCAATGCGATCTGCAGATAGGCCGCGGTCAGGGATGCTCCGCTGATCCCCATGCGCAGCGGCAGCGAACCCAGCGGCGAGTCGCCCATGTTGGACGACAACAGCGCCGCCACCAGGTACAGCGCCAGCGCGACGAACGAAAGCCCCCACAGTCGCAGGTGCTCGAGCCGCGAAACACGGTAGTAGTAGGCGAAGATGGACGCCTGCGCGATCGCGCAACCCGCCTGCGCGAGGTACAGCATCAGTTCGAGACCACGCCCTGCGTCCATCGACTGCGGACCTTGTCGGAACTCACGCCAATCTTGCGCGGCCGCGGAACACGCCGCGGCCCGAACGCGACATGCCGAACTGCGGCGTCCCGTCTCCAGCAAAACCGTCGCCGCGGCCCGGAGACCGTCACTGAGCGCCTAGAATGCGCCAATGCGAGGCACTTTGCACGCGATCGATCGCCGTCCGCGCGCGATTTTCCTGATGGGGCCGACGGCCTCCGGCAAGACCGCGCTGGCCTGTGCGCTGGCCGAGTCGTTTCCGCTGGAACTTGTCAGCGTGGATTCCGCGCTGGTGTATCGCGGCATGGACATCGGCACGGCCAAGCCCGATGCGGCCACGCTCGCACGCCATCCGCACCGGCTGGTCGACATCCGCGACCCGGCCGCGCCCTATTCGGCGGCGCAATTCCGCGAAGACGCGCTGCACTCGATGCGCGAGATCGTTGCGCGTGGACGCGTGCCGGCATTGGTAGGTGGCACGAGCCTCTATTTCCGTGCGTTGCAGTACGGGTTGTCGGACATGCCGCAGGCGGAACCCGGATTGCGCGCGCGACTCGCGAGCGAGGCGAACGAACGCGGCTGGCCGGCCCTGCACGCGCGACTGGCCGAGCGCGATCCTGTCGCGGGTGCGCGCATCCGCCCGAACGACACGCAACGCATCCAGCGCGCATTGGAAGTGATCGAGCTGACCGGCAGGGCGTTTTCCGCGCAGCAGGGCGGCGCGCGTGCCCGTTTTCCGTACCGCATCCTGAAGCTGGCGCTGGTTCCCCGCGATCGCGCGGCATTGCGCGCCCGCATCGCGCAGCGTTTCGATGTGATGCTGTCCGCGGGTTTCCTCGACGAAGTGCGCGCGCTGCACGCACGCGGCGACCTGCATCCAGACCTGCCGGCGTTGCGCGCGGTCGGTTACCGACAGGCGTGGCAGCACCTGGAGGGTGAACTCGACGCGCGCGAATTCCGCCAGCGGGCGATTTTCGCCAGCAACCAGCTCGCCAAGCGCCAGCTCACCTGGTTGCGCAGCGAACACGACGCGCGCGTGCTGGACGCGCACGATGCGCATTGCGCCTCGCGCGCCGACGACGCGTTGCGGCTGTTCCTCGGGCGAGGCTGAGCGTTTACGCGATGCGTTGAATCGCATCGCGTGTTCTGCCGAGCGCCCGGCCGTGGAAGGCCGGGCCGGCGTGCAGCACCAAGGACGGTTGCTGGCCTTGTAGTTAAAAAACAACGGCCATGCACGGTGATATGCTTGACCACCCGGCCAGCGCCGGAACTGACGCAGAAGCAGAAGAATAGAAAAGGGGACACCGAAATGTCCAAGAGCCAGTCGCTGCAGGATCCCTTCCTCAACGCCCTGCGCCGCGAACACGTGCCGGTCGCCATCTACCTCGTCAATGGCATCAAGTTGCAGGGAACCATCGAGTCGTTCGACCAGTTCGTGGTGCTGCTGCGCAACCAGGTCAGCCAGATGGTCTACAAGCACGCCATCTCCACCGTGGTGCCCAGCCGCAACGTCAAGATCGCCAACGGCGATGGCCAGGAAACGCCGTCCGAAGACGCAGCGCCAGACCCTGCTCCTGCCGAAAATGCCTGACGCGCGGGCATCGAAGAACGCGGGCGGGGAAGTCCGCTTTTCGATCCCCGCGGCCGGGGATGATCGCAAGCGTTGAACGCTTTTTTCGAACGCAATCGCAAGGGTGAACGCGCGCTGCTGGTGCTTCCGCACGCACGCGCCGGCGACGCGCGGCGGCGCGCCGAGGAATTCGCCGAACTCGCGAAATCCGCCGGCGCGCAGGTGCTGGGCAGCGTCAGCGCCCGCGTGGATGCGCCCAACCCCAGGTTCTACATCGGCAGCGGCAAGGCCGATGAAGTGCTGGAACAGGTGCGCGCGCAGCAGGCCGACCTTGTGCTGGTCGATCACGCATTGACGCCGGTGCAGGAACGCAACCTGGAAAAGCACCTCGGCGTGCGCGTGGTGGATCGCGCGGGGCTGATCCTGGACATCTTCGCGCAGCGCGCGCGTTCGCACGAAGGCAAGCTCGAAGTCGAGCTGGCGCAACTCAAGCACATGGCGACGCGGCTGGTGCGCGGCTGGACGCATCTCGAGCGCCAGCGCGGCGGTTCGATCGGCCTGCGCGGCCCGGGCGAAACCCAGCTCGAAACCGACCGCCGCCTGCTGCAGAAGCGGGTCGAACAATTGCAGAAACGCATCGACAAGGTCGGCGTGCAGCGCGGAACGCAGCGCCGCGCGCGCCTGCGCAACACCTTGCCCCGCGTGGCGCTGGTCGGCTACACCAACGCCGGCAAGTCCACCCTGTTCAACGCGCTGACGCACGGCGGGGCGTATGCGGCGGATCAGTTGTTCGCCACGCTGGACCCGACCGTGCACCGGCTGGAAGGTCTTAGCTGCGGCGGCGCGGTGCTGGCCGACACCGTCGGCTTCATCCGCGAATTGCCGCACGACCTGATCGCGGCCTTCCGCGCGACGTTGACCGAGGCGCGCGACGCCGATCTGCTGCTGCACGTCGTCGATGCGGCCGATCCGGAACGCGATGCATTGATCGGCATCGTGAACGACGTGCTGGCGGAAATCGACGCGGGCGAGGTGCCGCAGTTGCTGGTGTTCAACAAGATCGATGTGATGGACGCCGTCGTCCACGAGGATGAAGACCATGAAGACGCGGTCTCCGCCAATTCCGCTTCCCGCAAGGCGCAACCGCGCATCGACCGCGGCAACGATGGCGCGCCTTCGCGCGTCTGGCTTTCCGCCCGCACGGGCGAAGGGTCGGACTTGCTGCGCGATGCGGTCGGCGAACGGTTGTCCGGCTCGCGCGTGCGCGCCGAGCTGCGCCTGCCGCCGCGGGCCGGCCGCCTGCGCGCGCGCCTGATCGAACTCGGCGCGGTGGCGGGCGAGGGCTACGACGAACACGGCTGGACGTTGCGGATCGACGCCACGCGCGCCAGCCTCGCGCCGCTGGCCGGCGAATTCCGCGCCGATGCCGCCCTGCTGGAGCCGCTGCTGGACGAGTCCACGTCACAAGGCCGCGGCTGGTAAACTGTCGTCCGTTTGCGCCCTTGTCGCGCGTTCTTCATTGAATAGTGGGTCTACTCACAGTAAGCCAAACGGCCGCGCCGTCGACCCTTTGTCTTGCAGGGCAAGGCGTCGCGAGGAAGATGTATGTCGATACATAGACGAGCGACAATGCAGCCATGCGGGCAAAGGGCCACGGCCCTTCGGGTTGCTCCGCAGCGGCCGCCATCCTGCGTTGCGCATCTTGGCCATAGAAGTGCTATGGCACTGCGACGCGCGCCTTGTCTGGCAGCCGCTGCGGAAGCAACGCGACTCGCTTGACTTACTGTGAGTAGACCCTAACCATGCCCTGGAAGGAGCCCGGCGAAAAACCGCGCGAGCCGAACGAGCCCTGGGGCGGCGGCCAGCGCCCCAACAATCGCCCGAACCGGCCGGGCGACGGGTTCGACCTGTACGCGCGACTGAAGCGGCTGCGCCGCAGCCTGGGCCCGCTCGGCAACGGCCCGGGCGGCTTGCTGGCCGTGATCGCGCTGGCGGTGCTGCTGTGGTTCGCGCTGGGTTCGTGGACACTGATCGACGCGCGCGAGGCCGGGGTGGAGCTGCGCTTCGGCCAGTTCCAGCGCGTGCTCGCGCCGGGCCTGCACCTGCACCTGCCCAAGCCGTTGGCGCAGGTGCTGAAAGTGGACACCGGCCGCACGCGCACGGTCAGCGACCAGTTGCGCATGCTCACGCGCGACGGCCAGATCGCGCTGGTGGATTTCTACGTGCAATACCGCGTCACGGATGCGCCGCGCTTCCTGTTCGCGGTGCGCGATCCGGAAGACGCGATGCGCCAGGCCACGCTCGCGGCGGTGCGCGCGCAGATCGGCACGCAAACGATGGCGCAACTGACGGCGGGGAACAACGCCGCGCTCGCCGAGAAGATCCGCACCAACCTGCAACACGGCCTCGACGGCTACCAGAGCGGCATCGCGGTCGGCGAGGCGGGCATCCAGAACATTTCCGTGCCGCAGGAAGTGCGCGACGCGCAGCAGGACATCGGCAACGCGCGCCAGGATGCGCAGCGGATGGAAAACGACGCGCATGCCGCGGCCCTCAAGGCCGAAGCCGACGCGGATGCGCAGGCCGCGCAGTTGCGCGCGGACGCCGACCTCTACAAGGCCCGCACGATCGCCGGTGCGCAAGCGGAAGCCGCACGGTTCCGTTCGGTGCTCGTTGCCTACCAGGCCGCGCCGGACGCCACGCGCCAGCGCCTCTGGCTGCAGGCCATGCAGGATGTGCTGGGCGCGAGCCGCGTGGTGATCGACACCACCGGGCGCGCGGTGGTGCAGTTGCCGCCGCAGGCGAAAGAGGCCGTGTCGCCGCCTGCGCCGGCCGCCGCGCAGAAACCGCAGGGCGGTTCGCCATGAAGACCGTCTTCGCCGCCATCGTGCTGCTGTTGGCGCTGGCCGCCGCCGACAGCGTGTTCGTGGTGCCGGAAGGCCGCGGCGCGCTGCTGCTGCAATTCGGCAACATCGAAGGCGCACCGCTCGGGCCCGGCCTGCATTTCAAGCTGCCGTTCGCGCAGCGCGTGCAAAGCTACGACACCCGCGACATCCTCACCGAATCCGACCCGGACCGTTACCAGACCGCCGACGGCAGCGCCGTGCAAGCCGGTTTCACCGTGCGCTGGCGCGTCATCGATCCGCAGGCGTATTACCGCGCCACCTCCGGCGAGGAACTTCAGGCCACGCAGGAAATGGCGCCGCTGGTGCGCGATGCGTTGCGTTCGCAGGTGCAGTCGCACAGCCTGTCGGAACTCGGCGGCGACGGCAGCGCGGTGGCCACGCGCCTGAAGACACTGGTCGATCCGGAAATGCGCCGTCGCCTCGGCGTGCAGGTGCTGGACATCGGCATCGCGCGTGTGGAATACCCGGACGATGCCGCGGACGCGGTGTACAAGCGCATGCAGGCCGGCGCGAAAGCGCAGGCCGCGGCCTTGCGCGCGCAGGGTGAAGACAAGGCCACGGCCATCCGCACCGCAGGCGAGCGCAAAGCACAGGCCGTGTTGGCGCAGGCGCAGAAAGACGCTGCCGCCGCGCGCGGCGACGGCGACGCGCAGGCCGCGAAGATCTACGCCGACGCCGGCAGCGCGAACCCGCAGTTCTTCGCGTTCTGGAGCCAACTGCAATCTTGGCGCGACACCTTCGGCGACGGCCACGCGGTGGTCGTGCTCGACCGCGATTCGCCCTTCGTGAAATCACTCGGCGGCTTGAATCCGGCGAATGCCCCGAACAAGAAGGGGCAATGATTCCTCGTCATTCAGGCTCAAGCCGGAATGACGAGCAAAAGCTTTTGCTCGACGCAGAAGACAAACATTGAACGAAGCGAGAAACGGACAATGGGCCAATCGGTAGTTATCTTGGGCGCCCAGTGGGGCGACGAAGGCAAGGGCAAGATCGTCGACCTGCTGACGCAGGACATCGGCGCGGTGGTGCGTTTCCAGGGTGGCCACAACGCCGGCCACACGCTGGTGATCAAGGGCAAGAAGACGGTGTTGCACCTGATTCCGTCCGGCATCCTGCGCGAAGGCGCGCTGTGCCTGATCGGCAACGGCGTGGTGCTCTCGCCCGCGGCGCTGAAGCAGGAAATCGGCGA
>Ga0134126_10000174_pt1 | contig 84062 bp, 113 predicted proteins | sample KB31752_FD_96881 | JGI IMG/M metagenome (GOLD analysis project Ga0134126, IMG submission 96881) | Terrestrial soil microbial communities with excess Nitrogen fertilizer from Kellogg Biological Station, Michigan, USA - KB3-175-2 | ecosystem: Environmental > Terrestrial > Soil > Unclassified ...
GGCCGCCGGCACCGTGCCGTTCTTCGGCGGCATCCTGTCGACCTGGGGCGCCCAGATGGGGCTGCTCAGCGCCAACGAGTTCGAGCCGCAGTTCCGTTCAATGACGCTGCACGCCTGGGACAACCTGTACTACGCGATCGCTTCCAACCAACTGCTGATGGACATGGGTCCTGGCGCCGATGACCGGCTGCTACAGAACTTCGGACAGGCGGGAGCGTGGTACGCGGAGTACGCGTTCTTCAACGGCACGGGCGCGGCCAACTCCCTGCCGCTGGGCATGCTAAACGCCCCGTGCGCGCTGCTGCAAAACAGGGCTGGCTCCAACCATATCGCTCAGGCCGACGTCAAGGCGATGGTGGCCATGCTGCTGCCGATGGGCTGGGCCAACGCGATATGGTGCTGCTCGGTGACGGCGCTGGCCGACATCATAGGGATCACCGGCTACATACCGAACATCAACCGGCGGGACGACGCCGATGAGTGCGTGGGATACCTGGCCAACCGGCCGCTGTACGTCACCGACAAGCTGCCGGCTATCGGCACCAAGGGCGACCTGATCCTGACCGACCCGTCGCTGTACGCGATCGGCGACCGGATGCAGGTGGTGATCGACGTGTCCGAGCATGCGCCGTACTCGACAAACACCAGCGCCTTCCAGCGCAACCAAGCGATGTTCCGGGTGTGGCTGCGGCAGGACGGCAAACCGATTCTTGACAACTTCGTTACCTTGCCCGACGCTGCCGGCTCGCAAGTAAGCAGCATCGTGGTGCTCAACTAGGGAGACATGACATGGCCGACGAAAAACCACAAGCCCAGACTCCGAAGGCTGCCAACACCGCCAAGCCCGTGGCCGCCCCGCCACCGATGACCGAGGCCGAGCTCACCGAGGCCGGCTGGGACAAGCAGCCCGACGGCAAGTGGAAGTGTGCCAAGTCCTTCCGCTGCAAGGAGGGATCGCAGGTGGCCCACGTCGACGAGGGCACCGTGCGCTCGTTCGACGCGGCAGTCAGCCTGGCCAAGAAGCGCAGGGTGTAACGAACCAACCGACAACAACACGTAACCCTACAGAGGAGACAGTGCAATGCCTCGCGATTTCACGGAACAGCTGACCGAGGGTCAGGCGTATGCGGAGTTTCCGCCGCAGACGCTCAACAACGGCGCCACTGCCAACGCCTCGACCGGCGCGATCAACATGAGCATCATGCGGCGGGTCCGGCTGATCTGCTCGCTGGGCGCGATCAACGCGTCCTCGCTGATCAACGCCAGCATCGTCCAGTCCAACACGCAGAACGGCACCTACACGGCGATCAACTGCCCGACGACCAACCCCGCGCTCACCGGCGTCAACACGGCCAACACGCCGGTGTCGATCGAGGTGCGGGCCGACCAGCTGGGAGCCGGCATGAGCTGGGTCAAGGGACTGGTGGCCGAGACCGCCAGCCACGACGCCCCGGTCCACGGGTTCCTGATCGCCGACTGCTCCTCGCAGTCTCCGGGCAACCAGGAGGACGACGTGACCTGGACCAGCAAAGTGGTCGCTCAGTAACCAATAACAAACCACGGCCAGGAGCATAAGGGGAAACAACGCATGAGCTTATTGATTGCCAACGGGCAGCTGCCCACCGCGCTGACCACGGCGCTCGCCACCGCGACGCAGTCCGATTACTGGTCGCTGCGGCTTCGCAACACCTCCTCCTCGGTGGCCCAGGTGGTCACGCTGGAGGTCAAGCGCAACGGCGGCACCGCCCGCACGCTGCCGGGCTCAGTCACGATCCCGGTGAGCGGGTCCGCGGTCATCAGCGGCATCCCGATGGAGTCCAACGACTCGCTGTTCGCCGACACCACCACCGCGACCACGGTGGACTACGACCTGACCGGCACGGGCGCCGGGCCGGGCAACACCCCGCCGGTGCAGAACTTCTCGGTGTCGGTGTTCGACGGCAGCGGCGTTCTCCAGACCTCCGGCACTGCTCCCTACGAGCCGGTGTACTCGGTGGCCGCGGGTGGCACCGCGATCGGCAACGCCACGGCGCTGTCGGCCGGCAACCCAAGCCAGTTTAGCTACATCTCCGGGGCCAACAATGCCGCGGCTGCGTTGCTGCCGGTTGCGGTGGCCGGCGAAAAGGTGACGGTCAAGAGCACCACGTCGGGCAGCACCTTGCAGATATTCCCGCAGGTGGGGTCCAAGATCAACGGCGCGGCTGCCAACGCGGTCTACAACGTGCCCAACCTCGGCCAGCGGGTGTTCACGGCGGTGTCCGCGACGCAGTGGTACACCGACCCGGAGACCATCGTCTAAACCAACCGATCGCCCTTTACATCAACTGGCGACCCTCGTGGGGAAGCCACAGGAGCGTTGATATGGCAGAGGCAACGAAGACTCCCGCCGAAGTCAGGCGGGACGAGGCAATGGACAAGGTGACCGGCATCGACGGTTGGTTGACCAGGTCGGAGGCCGAGGCGCTGTACGGTCTGGCAGTTCGGTCGACCGGGCACATCGTCGAGATCGGCTCGTGGAAGGGTCGCTCGACGGCAGCGCTTGGTTTGGGCAGCATGGCCGGCAAGGGCCACTCGGTATACGCGGTGGACCCGTTCTACCAGATAGCCGACGCCCGCAAGACCAGCCTGGGCAACCTGGCGCCCGAGGTCGAGAGGACCGGGCCGGAGCTGCTGCGCAGGAACCTTGACGCCGCAGGAGTCAACGGGGCGGTCAAGATCGTCCCCTACGACAGCGCTAGCGGCTCGCAGCACGTGCCCGACGGCATAGCGGTGCTGTTCATCGACGGCGACCACAGCTTTCAGGCGGTCTGCCGAGACCTGGACGTGTGGCTGCCCAAGGTGGCGGACGGCGGCTTCGTGATGATGCACGACTGCACGACGACCGACCCAGGGGTGGTTGAGGCGCTCGACAACCGCGTGCTGTCGAGGCCGCAGGAGTTCAGGCTGCTCGACCGGATCGACAGCGCGATCGTGTTCCAGAAGCGCAGGAGCATTCCTCGCACCGTGCAGCTGATGTGCCCAGGGCACACCTTCAGCTGGGGAACCACCGAGGCGGTGGCCCACGCCAGCATCGGGCTGCACCGAGTGGACCTCGACAACAACGGCAACGGCTGGGACGACTTCAACGCGATGTGGGCCAGGGCGCTCAACCGGGCCGAGGCCGGCGAGATCAGCCACGCGGTGATGCTGCACAGCGACTGCAAGCCGCAGGCGGGCTGGCTGGACATCCTGGTCGACGAGTGCGAGGACAAGAAGGCCGACCTGGTGTCGGTCGCATGCGCGATGAAGGACCTGCGGGGCGTGATGAACTGCGGACTGGGAACGCCGAGCAACCGCTGGGGCAGCTTCCGCCGGCTGACGGTGCGGGAGCTGGTACAGAAGCTGCCCGCGACGTTCGGCTGCGAGGACCTGAAGCGCCTGCTCGATTGGCGGGGCGCCGACCCTAAGGTGCACGCCGACGCGGTGCTGCTGCACAACACGGGCTGCTTCGTCGCGGACCTGCGGCCGAGGATGGTCGACAACGTCAACGCCAACCCCTTCTACAAGACCGATGCGCAAGGGCGGCTGACCGCGTGGTTCGACTTCCCCACGGACATCGTCCGCGACAAGGACACCGGCAAGTGGGTCAACCGCAGGGAGAGCGAGGACTGGTTCTTTTCCCGGCAGCTCGCCCAGCTGGGCGCCCGGACGTTCATCACCAAGAAGGTGCGGCTGCGGCACCAGGGGATAGCGGACTTCACCAACGACACCACGTGGGGCGAGTACGAATACGACAAAGACTCGGCCCCGCAGTGGGAGCCCAAGAAGGAGCAATGAGATGGAGCTGTTGCTGCTGGCGATGTGCGCCACGTCCTTCCTGCTGATACTGGTGACGCTGGTGGGGTTGGCGACGGACGTGCGCAGGATCAGGCACAGGTTGAACGAGCTCGACCGCTCGGACGTGGCCGACGGCGAGTGGTGGAAGCAGGGTCGCCCCAACTACCCAGAAGATCAGGAGTGACGACATGGCGAAAGACAAACCGAACCAGATGCAGGTTGAGGTGCCGCCGATGACCCGGCCAGGCGCGGGGCGTCCGTTGCCGGCCGACGAAGCCCGCAAGTACCTCAACGAGGCCGGCTGGACCGAGCAGGGGCGTGACGAGCTTGGCAACTCGTTCTGGTCGGACCCGGCCGGCGAGGGTCCCAAGACCGGCACCGCCAAGAAGACGACGCAGCTGCCGCAGAAGGACGGAGCGGACCCGCTGGAGATCACGCAGGTCGTCTGCAACCCGGTTTCCTGGACGCACCCGATGCACGAGGCAGTGTCGATCCAGCGCGCTCGCGACCAGGCCGCCGCGAAGTCAACCGCGGCAGCGTGAGGACCGGCGATGCCGCTGACAACCATAGAACTGTGCCGGCTGGTGCCGAGCGTCAAGTCATCCGCCAAGGTGACCAACCAGTGGCTACAGCAGCTGGTACTGTCCGCCGACCTATCGATCAAGAGCTGGTGCAGGCAGGACATCGAGCTGCAAGCGCGGACGGAGTACTACGACGGCAACAACATGCCGCAGATAGTGCTCAGGCAGTTTCCGGTGTGGTCGGGCACGACGACGGTGGCGGCAGCCTCCAGCGGCTTCGAGATTCCGACTGACGGCAGCAGCTGGGACCTGAACGTGGCGACCACGCTGGACGACAGCGGCGGCCCGATGTTCGATCCGGCCAACCGCGACGGGCAGCAGCCGTGCGCTGCGGTGCAGACAGGGGCAGCGACCTGGACGACGTTCACCTACAGCGGCACCACCCCGACCTCGCTGACGGGATGCGTCGGCGGGTCAGGCACGCTGAGCTCGCAGATGGGGCTGAACTCGGTCAGCCAGCCGGCGGTGTGGTTCGACCCGACGGCATACGCCGCGCAGGCTCCATCTGGGGTGTCGCCATACGCCAGCGGGCAGGGACCGTTCGGACCGCAGACCTTGCAGATACAGGGCGTCAACTTCATGGTGGACACCGACAGGGAGCAGCGCAAGAGCTACGCGGGCACGCTGCGCAGGATCGGCGGGTTCATGGCGGCGGGTTTCATCGGCAGCTACCCCTCGGTCTGGGGAGGCAACGACAAGCTGTCGAGCTACCGGCTGCCGTGCTGGCCCAGGGGCTACCGCAACATCAAGGTCTGCTACAGCTCAGGCTACGCGACGGTGCCCTACGACGTCCAGAACGTGGCGACCAAGCTGGTGGCGGCTATGGTCCGCAACATGCCGATGGGCTCCGAGCTATCCAGCGCCAATCTAGGAGCATGGAGCTACAGCGTGTTGACCAGCCCGGAGTTCCTGGACCTGGACAACAACCGCAGCGTGCTCAGCCGGTATCGCGATATTTCTTGGTGATTGCTATGTCTCTTTGGACAACGATGATGGACTCGGTCGCTGACATATACCGGCCGACCAGCGTGTCCAGGGACGCCGCGCAGGGGACCGTGCAGAACTGGTCCCGGATCGCCTTCCAGGTCCCCTGCTCGCAGCAGCAGGCGGGCGTGATGAGCAAGATTCTGTACGGCCAGAACAATGCCTCGCTGTCAACCACGCTGTACTTCGCCGACGACCCAGGAACCACCAAGAACGACCGAATCGTGGCGACGGACGAAACGCTTGAGCTGACCAACCACTACAACGTGATGGGAAGGGCTCAGCCGGTTGCCAGGGGACAGCTGTGGTCGGTCGACTGCGAACTGATCGACGCGTCGGACGTGCCGATGGAGTCGCCCTATGCCGACTGATCCCAGACAGCAAATCAGGGTGATAGCGGCCCGGATAGCTGACCAGGTGATGCGCAGCGCTGGAAAGGGCACCAAGGCCGCGGCGATATTCTTCGCCGCCCGGCTGAAGGAAGTGGTAAGCGTTCCGGCCCCTCGCAAACGGTCGGTGTCTCGGTTGGGCGACATCAGCTACCGGGCCAAGGTGCGAGCGATCCACGGGGCACCTCCCCGGAAGCTGAGCGGCAAGCTGCGGCAGAGCATCACCTACGCGATACACCAGCCGGGCGGAGGGGTGCAAGGGTCTGGCAATAAGCCACGCAAGCTGTTCGGCAAGTTGCAGCCTACCGCAGTGGTGGGCGTAAAGGCCCGCAGCCCCAGGGGGTTCAACTACCCCAAGGCGCTGGAGAGCGACCACCACAAGTTCGTGGTCCCGACGCTTAGGCGCTACCGCAAGGACCTGGTGCGGATCATCGGCAAGAACTTCAGGCTGAGGAGCGTGTGATTGATACCGCCGACCATAGCCGGGCTGATCAACTACCTGTCGCCGATACTGGCGGCCAACGCCGAGACCGACGCATTCAGCGTGTGGGACGGCGAGGTGCCCAGGTTCGACGAGAGCGGCCACCCCGTAGGCCCCAGCAACCAGGTGGGCAGCTGGCCGGTGGTGATGCTGGCGATGCAGGAGCCGGGGTTCACGCGGGAGCACGTGCTGGGCGCCGACGCGGCCAAGGACGACGGGACGATCATGGTAAAGGTGTGGGCCACCACGAGGGCCGACGCCGAGAAGGTGATGAACTGGATAGAGGAGGCGTTTGAGAAGCAGGTGGCGGTCTACACCAACGTGAACATAGGCGGGCCGCCCGGCAACCCGAACTACATCATCCAGATGACGCTGGTCACATATGGATGCTGGCAGGATGCCGAGCTTAGGACCGCAACGTCGGAGTTCCTCTACCGCGGAGACACTTACTGGACCTGCTCGGTGCACACCAACGCGCCGACATCATCATAGGGAGACTGACATGGCACCATCGAAAGTCGGCGACAAGGTGAAGTACGTTCCGCATTCGATCCACGCCCACCAGATGAACAAGGACGGCTTCCCGTTCGTGTTCGGCTGGAAGGAGGGCAAGAACGTCAAGCAACTGACCCAGGACGAGGCGCTGCTCAAGCTCAAGCACATCAAGAAGCAGCCGGCGAGCCAAGCCGCCAACGAGCGGGCCAAGCTGGTGCCGCTGCACTGCCACAAGCCCTGGGACGCGGTGGTGACCGCCGTCAACGAGGACGGATCGCTCAACCTGGACATCTCCGATCCGACCACCGGCGCGACGCTGCACTACCCAGGCGTCAAGATCGATCCGACCGCCAGGGCGATGCACAGCTGCCACTGCTGCGAGGAGAAGAAGGAGCAGTTACCAGTGGCGCAGCCGACATCTGCCACCGACGCGGACGAACCCACGATCGACCCGGAGAGCTGAACCGGTCAACATCACCACCACCACACAACAACACACCAACGCGGAGAATCATCAATGCTCGACATCGTTGAACATAGCAGGGGAGAACTGCTGCTGCTGGACCATGCCGAACTGGACTGCTCGGCGGTTCCGCCGAAGCGCGAGCCCAGGCGGTGGCGCAAGTTCCGCCGCAAGGCTCGCAGGATGCGTTTCACCGGGCTGTCCGCCCTGACCGGCTCGCTGGGCCTGTCGATCAGCTGGAACGCGCAGGTGGCTCTTACGGGCGTGGCCTACTCGCCGACCACCAACACCGGCACGATCAACAAGAGGCAGTCGCTGGGCACTCAAGCGACCAACGCCCAGAGCGGAGGATGCGACGAGTTCTTCTCTTTCCAGCAGGGAGTGGTCGCGGGCGGCTCGGCGACGGTCAACCTCAACGGGATGACCGACATCATCGGCCGCACCGCTGTGACGTTGGCCAGGATCAAGGGCTGCGCGTTCCGCCTCCTGTCGGCCACCGATGACCCGACCATATCCCCGCCGCCCACCGCCACGTCGATAGGGGCGGTCACCAACATCGGGCCGGCGACTCCGGCGGCGATCTTCGGCAGCACGGGCTCCGGCCTGACGCTCGACCTGACCGCGGCCGGGGCGGTGTCCGCGGTGTCGATCGGCGCGGCCGGCACCGGATACCCCAAGAGCAGCTCGTTCCTGGTCTCCCCGACGCAGGCCGGCGGCTCCGGCTGCACGGTGGGAGTGGTCACCAACGGCTCCGGAGTGCCGACCACCGTCACGCTGATCGCGGGCGGTGCAGGCTACACCGGCGCGACGGTACCCAGCGTCGAGGTCGGTCAGCGGACGGTCGCGACCGGCGGGTTCACCGGATACGCCGATCCGATCGCCGCAGGCTTCGTGACCATCGACTCGACTCACGAGAACATCAAGCTGATCAACCTGGACGGGACCAACGCGATCACCTTCGAGGTGGACGTGTTCGGCGCGACCAGTTGACATTGAATCGTGGCTAGGCTCATTACCGAACACCGGACCTTGACCGGCGGCCACGATTCATCTTACATCAAGGTTAACCCACAAGGGGGTATGTAATGGAGATAGAGACCGGAGTCTACCTAATTCACTGCACGTTATCTGGGAAGAATTACGTCGGAAGCGCGGCTATATCGTTGAAAGCTAGAATCGACAACCACGTGAGTTGTCTACGCGGTGGTTATCATGGTAACAGCCACCTACAAAGAGCCTGGAACAGGTACGGAGAGGCATCTTTCGAGTTCTACGTACTGGAAATTTGCCAGCCTAGTGAATGTATTGAAAAGGAGCAGCGCTGGATCGACCACTATAACGCAGCCGACAGAGATTTCGGTTACAACTTGTCACCAACTGCCGGCAGCACTCTTGGGGTCAAGCACAGCCCAGAAACAATAGAAAAGTACAAGGCGGCTGTTGCAAAGCGCAGGGGTGAGTTGGCGGAAAGAATGATGGGCAATAACCTGGAAGTTCTAAACACTGGCAGACCTTGTTCTGATGAGAAGAAAGAGGCGATAAGGCAGAAACTAACGGGCCGGAAATTGTCGGAGGAGCACAAAAACAAGCTGAAGAAGACACCAGAACAGATAGAGATGTTACGGCAAAGGGCTCTTGGCAAGAAGCAATCAGCCGAGACCGTTGCCAAGAGGGTCGCAAAATTGCGTGGTATGAGGCGTGGACCGGAAGCCCTCGCTAACTTACGGGCAGGAGCCGCTAAACGAACAGCCAAGAAAAGTGGAGGGTAACTACATGGCCGAAATTTTAGCAACGGGTTGAGTGACAGCCCGGTGTTGGGGTGACTCAGCACGACGACCGGCTCAAAACGGGGGAACCGTACTGTACGACCAGCGGCAATCCCGTGGGTAAGATCGAGTGCCCGACGATCCCCGTAACGACTCAAGGGTGAGAACCTTGGATGGCGAAAGCCATAACACGCCGGCCCTGACCTAGAAGAGTGAAGCGGCTTCTCCCCGCCACGGTCAGGTGAATGTATAGTCTGCGCCACTGGTAACAGTGGATTCCGCGTATCAAAGAGCATCCAAGAGCAGCCGCATCTCGATCGGCGGCACGGCGCTGGCCTACACCAGCTGGGTGGTCAACGTGACGGGCGACGACATCGTCACCAACAACTTCGAGGACTTCGACCTGGCGACCGAGCAGGCGTACAACGAGGGCATCCTGGGCTTCATCGGCTGCGCGGGAGACTTCGGCGGCAACTGGGACGCCCACCTCAACCCCGAAGACCTGACGGGCGCGACGCCGCCGGGCCTGTACCCGCGCGACGACCTGACGGGTGTCGAGTTCTACACGTCGATCATCGACGCGATCACGCCCTGGTCGTTCCCCTTCATGCGTATCCGCACCAGCTCGACCGGGGCGGACTGCTCCGGAGCCAACGCGGTGACGTTCACCTGCGGGTACATGAACCAGGGCATCTTCGCCTTCCCGTCCGGCTCGGTGTGAGATTCTCCGCGCGATACCGACGAGTCGCCCGTATCGACACACGCGGAGGCGCATATGGATGCCGGAGCATGGATAGCGATAGGAGCAGCCGTAACGGGATTGCTGAGCGCGGCCGCTACCTATCTGGTCAAGAGGGTCAACGACAAGGACATCGCGAGCCTGTCCAAGCGGCTGCTGAGCGTCGAGCTGGCCGAGGAGGAGTGCCAGCAGCGCAACCGGATGAGCGAGGCCAAGCTGCTGGCGGCCTCGGAGCGGGAGCGGATGCTGCGCGAGACCCTGCCAAAGAAGATGGTCGAGGACGTGTCGGAACTGCTTCAGGAATCGAGGCGGCAGACCGAGGAGTCCAAACGCCAGACCGAGGAGCAGGTCAAGCAGACTCAGCACCTTGAGAACCAGACGCTCAGCCTCAAGAAGCTGGACGCGTGGGATTCTGATCCCGGCAACAAGTTCAAGCGCGACCTGGACGAGATCAAGGCGCTGGCCATAGCGATGGGGCTCAAGGTCGAGAACATCGATCGCGTGATCGATCGGTTGCAACGAGACCGGGACACGCCGAAGGTGACGCTGGAGGTAGTAAACCAGCAGGACAACCCAGACCATCAAGAGGTCAAGGACAGCGACAACAACCACTAACCTAACCAACAGGAGCGACAAAATGGCAAACCAACTCATGAGGGGCGCCCTCAAGTCGCCGCGGCACAAGCTGCTGGCGGCGCACCCACACACCGTGATCAAGGCCCCGCCCCCACAGTGGGCCTGGATTCCGCAGAAGCTGGACATGTGGGGCAACGACCAGTACGGCGACTGCGTGACGGCCGAGGAAGCGTTCGCCAAGGCGACCTACCAGCCTGAAATCTTCATCCCGACCGCCACCGTCACGGCGTGGGCCAGCAAGCATGGAGTCCTGAACGGCGCGGACCTATCGCAAGTAATGGACATGATGCAGAACGACGGGTTCGTGGTTGGCTCACAACAATACAATGATGGCAAGTACTCCGGTGTCGATTACAGCAACGAGACGGTGCTGCAGTCCGCCATCAGCCAAGGTCCGGTCAAGATTGCCATCGATGCCAACGCGCTACCGTCGGGCGCCGGCAACAACCAGGGCTGGTACTCGCTGGGTCACGGCAACTTCCCCAACACCGACCACTGCGTCGCGCTATGCGGATACGGACCGGCCGGTTGGCTCTACCAGCAGCTCGGAGTCCCGCTGCCCAGTGCCCTGTCGGCGTCTCAGCCGGGCTACCTGCTGTACACCTGGAGCACCATCGGATTCGTCGACCACAAGTGGATCATGTCCACCTGCGTCGAGGCTTGGGTACGCAACCCCACTACGGTAGGAGTGCCGCCACTGACCCCTCCGGTTCCACCGACACCTCCTACCCCGCCCACGCCTCCGGTTCCTCCGGCGCCCGGCACGTGGCCGACCGCGCTTCCCGCGAGCATCACCTTCAACACCGACGGCACATTCGTCGCTGGCGGCGGGACGGGCTGGAACGTCGACATGAGCAAGCTGCCGCAGCTCATCAATGACTTCCTGGCGTTCCTCAACATGCCGGTGCCGCCGATGGTCAGGCAGAACGTCGAGATCGGCGTGGCCGACTATGTCAGCAGCCACGGCAGCCCGGTCGGCAAGATCAACTTCCTCAAACTGATCCAGATCGCCATGCTGGTGTTCGGCTGGTTCTCCTCGGGCGCGGACCCGACAAAGCTGGTTGCCCTGATCCAGCAGATCATGGCGATCATCACCGGGCCATGAAGCGGTCACTATCACCGCGGGCGTCCGGAGCCGGAGTCTTGGCGGACCGACCGGCGAAGGCCGCCCGCACATCACCTTCCACTTTCACAGGAGCAACACATGGGATGGGTACAGGTACCGGACCAACCGACCAACGATCAACCAGACACCGACTCGCCCCCGGTGCACCACGTCGAGAACACCGTCAGCCTGCCAGCCGGCGTGCCTGAGACCGACCACGACGCTCCCAAGGTCGCACTTACCCAGGAGCAAGTGGACTTCCTCGTCGATCAGGCCGGCAAGATGTGGCCGACGCTCAAGCAGTATTGGCCCACCATCATACTGGTCTGCTCGATCATCGGCACGGCCGGCGGAATGATCCAGAAGGCGATCAACCCGCCGGCACCTGTTCAGCAGATACCGGTCAAGGTCGAGGTCAAGCCAGAGCAGGCACCGGCGCAGGAGAAGATCGCTCCGCCCAAGGCCGACGCCAAGCTCAAGGACGCCGGTGCGGTGTTCGACCCGCTCAAGAAGCAGGTCGACGCGCTTGAGAAGGCCATCGCCGACATCAGGAAGGACCAGGGCACCATGCTCGACCCGATCGAGCAGCAGAACCGGATCATAGGCAACTTCGTCCCGCAGAAGAAGTCGTCCGCGCTGCGGGTGGTAAACGGTGGGCAGCTGGCCGTGCTGGAGGTACCATGAAGAAAGTAATCGCATTGTTGACACTGTTCGCCCTGCCGCTGTCTGCCTTCGGGCAGGACGACGCCGACAACATATCGTTCCGATTGCAAAACTTGGCCAAGAGCCAGGCGTCCCTGGAGGCTGGCCTTGCAGCGGTCAACGCTGCCATCGCGCAGCAGAAGGATGACATCAAGTCAGTCAACGACAAGCTGGCCGAGATATCCTCCAAGATCGACGCGCTGGCCAACGCCAGGCAGGTGACGCTGGTCGCGCAACCGCCGACCGCGTGGGGCGCCCCGCAGACGTTCCAGGCGACTCTGCCCCCGCAGCAGCAAACCGCGCCGATGATGCTAAACCAGTCGGCGGGCGACGCATGCGCGGGAGGATCGTGCGGCAGCGGCCGGTTCAGGATATTCGGTAGGTTCCGCTGACATTCAGGCGTGCGTGAAGAAGGTTCTCGAAAGGAGGTGATCCAATCTCCTGCGAGAGCAGGTTTCCGCGGCCGCACTGCCGACATGGCGCGGTGGTGCGGCTTTTTTCAAAGGGCAAACAGGAGATTGAAAATGCATCCATCGATCAAAGGCCGAGTCTCAGACATTGCCTTTGGTGGTTCGGAATTCTGGACCATCAAAGTCTTAATGGACGGCAAGTATCCAGCTCAAGCATTCCTCGTCGATTTCCGTGCCATCATGACGATAAACGGTGTGCAAGCGGACCTCACCGACATCGTTAGTGCCGTGACCGAAACAACCGTCGATGTGGTGCTAACGCCATGCGAGCAACGGTATGGAATCATCGTCAAGGTCGAGATGACGCGAAGCGATAAGGAATAGCAATGCGAATCTACGCCGGACAGCTGCGAGTGAAGGCGCGGGTGGTGGACCTGGACACAGGCCGCCCGATCCGCGGCGTCTTGTGGGTCGACGAGGAGCTCGGCCAAGCCGAGGCGTACCGGTTCAACGACAGGGGCGAGCGGCTGACGCAGGTGTGCCCAGGCGGCGAGATTGGCTTCCAGACAGTGATGCTCAAGGGGCGGTTCAAGCTGGTCCCGGCAGGCAAGCCGGTCCACAGGATGCAGATCAACATGGGCGCCTCCAAGTGCGCCAAGTGCTCCAGCCCGCTGACGCTGCGGGGCGACGAGCTGTGCCCGGCGTGCAGGCGCAGGGAGATGGGCAGGCCGATCGCCGCCGAGCAGTGCGGGCCATTTGAGTTCCGCAGGTGCGAGCGGTGCTCCGCCGACGCGACGTGGTCGGTGGTCGACGAGGTCGAGGCGACGCCCAGCGAGGGCAGTGTGACGGGCGCCCGCAGGCTGCTGTCGGGCCGCTACCTGTTCGACCGCCGCGCCGTGATCGGCAGGCGGTACTTCTGCTCCAAGCACTTCCAAGGGCCTCGGCTGGTCGACGCCAGGGGCGAGGTGATATCGACCGAGGAGGGCGGCCTGTGCCCAGACACCATAGGGAAAAATCCCTAGCCCGTTTGTTTCGCCCAGGATCGATTCTGCCGCGTCCGCATCAGCGATTCGGGATTTTACTCGCCCGAACGGTTCGGACGCAGCCTCGCCCCAATCTGGATCGAAATTGACCAGTTTACAGGAGCGTTTTGAAATGAACAACCCCGGCAGAAGCGAAATCTTGGGCGAATACGCCGCGAACCCACCGAACAACTCCGAGGGGTTCGGGGGCACCACCATCGGCACGGCGTGGTGCCCGCGGTGCAAGCGCATCCGCTGGAAGCAGAACCCCGACGGCGGCGCGGTATCCTACGGGCTGGCCGGCGAGCCGTGCGAGGGGTGCAACAACCCGCTGAAGGCTCGCGAGTGGAAGGTGTCGGCGCTGGAGGATCGGATCACCGCTCAGTTCGAGAAGGAGGTGCGCCGCAAGGCCAGGTCGGCCTACCTTGAGATCGAGCAGTCCGACCCGGCCGAGGCGTCCGCGATGCGGGCGCAGTACATGGCGGATTTCTCGGCGGGCGCGTACAACTGGGACGACGACGGGGCCAACGTGATCAACCACGTCAGGCTGGCCCGCGGCAAGACCTGGGGCGCCCTGTACCTGGTCTACCTGCTGCTCAGGCGGTGCGACGCCTCGGTGACCGAAGAGACCGCGCGGGACGCGTGGATAGCCAACTCCAAGGACTCGCTCGCCGCGTACCTGTGGGCGCTGGGCATCGTGGGAAACTCGAAGGCCCCAGCTCAGCAGCAGCCGAACGAGGACGGGTCGGCCGAGCTGGAGGCGGAGAAGGCAAGGCTGGTCGAGGAGGCAAAGAAGGCGCAGAAGAACGGCAGCGGCTCAGAACCTGGAAGAACCGCCTCCGAGGCGCAAGCTGCCAGTCCGCAGCCGATGGCGACGTTCAACTAGAGGACGAGAACCGTCCGCTGACCTACTGCGAGCAGGTGTCGGAGCTTCTGTACGCGGGCAAGACGCCGGAGCAGATAGCCGGTTACACTCCGTGGACCCGGATGGCACTGTTCTACCCGAGGGACCAACACGGACGGCTCAAGCGCAGGTACCGCGACTTGCCGGAGGGCGTCGAGGTCGACGCCAACGGGATGCGGGTGATAACGGGACCGAAGATCAGCCTCAAGGAGGCGACCTACCGGGCCAACCGCGAGCTGGGGCTGGCCGAGGCGGACATCGACAAGCTGTGGCAGAAGTTCCTCGACGACAACCCGCTGTACGGCAAGGGCGGGCTGAGGGGCCGGATGAAGAGGGGGAAGAGTGCCGCTACCTAGCGACGACGACCTGAGGGTGGTGTTCACGCCGGACATGGACCAGGGCGCGCTGGAGCGCAAGCTGTCCAGGTTCGTCGGGGACGCCGTCTCCGCCGGCAAGGAGGCCGGCGTCGCCACCGGCCGGGCTATGGCAGATGCGCTGGCCAAGATCAAGCTGCCGACCGCCGATCTCAAGCGGGCGTTCGACGATCTGGGCATACTGCCGGACCTGGTCGAGCGCCGGCAGGACCTTGAAAAGATAACCGACGAGCTGCTCAGCCAGCTGAAGGTTCAGCAGGACATCGAGAAGGCGAACCAATCGCTCAAGAACCAGGGCAGCGCCACGCCGGCAATGGCCGAGGCCGCAACCCGCAAGCGTCTTGAGATCGAAGACAAGATCGCCGACGCGATGCGCGAGCAGTCGGAGATCGAGGGACAGCTGGCCCATTCCATGCAGAACTCTCCGCGGGCCATGAGGCTGGCGGCAGAGGAAAAGATGCTGGACGCCCTCCAGCAGGAGCGCGACAAGCTGCTGGAGATGAGGGCGCTTGACGACCCGCGGCACGAGGTCAAGCGCCTGGACATCGAGCGGCAGATAAGGGACGTGCGGATCGAGCAGGCCGCGGCCAGGCAGTCAGAGGCGGGCATCAAGCGCCGGCGGGACGAGTCGGTCGAGCACATCACCAGGACCACGGTGACCAACCTCCAACAGACCGAAGACCAGAGCGACCCGGCCGTGATCAAGGAGCGGGTGCGTCAGGAGAACCTGCTGGCCGAGGCCCACCAGAAGTACGCTGACGCGCTTGAGGCCGAGCGCAAGCTTCAAGCCAAGCCTGCCGAAGCTCTGGACGCTCGCGCCGAGGTGATGAGGGAGGTGACCAAGGAGCTGGCCAAACAGCGGTCGGAATTGGAACGCCAGCGGTTGCTGCTGGACCCGGAGGTGGTCAAGAAGCGGCTGGAGTTCTCGCGGGAGGAGTCCGAGGTCGCCCACCAGCGGGCGGTCGCCGAGGCGCAGGCCAGGCTGGACCCCGCCGCGATGGAGGAGACGGTCCGCAGGGAGCGGGAATTGCTGGCGATAAGGGAGCAGGAGGCCAAGCTGCGCGAAGCGGTTGAGGCAAAGCACAAGCAGCCCGAACCGCAGCAGCGAGCCGAGCGCCCGAAGCTGGACATCAAGGAAGTGCTGACATCGATCAAGAAAGGCGGCCTGGGCGCGGGCATCAAGTCCGTGATGTCTGGGTTGCTCAAAGGAGTAGACTTGCCGCAGCTGGTAGCCGGCGCGTTAGGAGCGCTCAAGGGACAGGGGATCAAGGGTGCGTTGGGTGCCGTGGCTGGCGGCATAGCTGGTGCCGGACTGAACGTGACCGCGGGTGAACCACGACCCGCCCAGGCTGCTAAAGTCCGTGCTCCTGCGGGCCAGGCTCCTGGGCGGGTTCCACCTGCGATGCCAAGCAAGATCGGCCCGCAGGCTGCCGGCGAGGTCGCAGGAGCCGCGATGACCGGCGGGGCGGAGGCAGGCATCGGAGCGGGCGCGGGCGTGGCGATGGAGGCGGCTGGCGGACCGATAGGTCTCGCGGAGCTTGCCGCCCAAGCCGCCGCTAAGGTCGGCGGTCAGCTGGCCAAGATTCCGTTCAAGGTTATATCGGGCGGACTCAACCTAGTCAACGACTCATTGTCGGACTTGCAGGGGCCGCTGGGGCCGGTGGGTGCCGGGCTGAACTTGGCGAGCAAGGGCTTCGACAAGCTGGCAGACTCGATCGAGGGGATGCCGATCGTCAGCGACCTGCTGGGTCCGGTGGTGCGCGAGCTTGGCGCGATGCCAGGAGCGCTCAAGGGGATGCTGGAGACGCTGGCCAACTTCGCGGGCAAGGCGTCGCCGGTCCAGATCAAGCTGCTGTCCTACGCGCTGGACGACGTGCAGGCGGTGATCGGCCAGGCGTTCATACCGGTGCTGGACATGGTTCGGGACGGCATCAGGCTGTTCGGCGACGTGCTGGCCAACATCATCCCCAGCACCAGGGACGTGCAAGGGGCGCTGGGCGGTCTGCGCGGGGCGTTCGACGATGCCTCCAAGATAATCCGCGACGCGCTCGGAGCGGTCGGGCCTCAGATTCGCGGGCAATTCACGGAGATGGTGAAGCTGGTTGGTGATGCGCTGGCCAAGTACGTGCCGGATGCCGCCAAGGGGATGGTGGTCGTCCTGAGGACTCTGTCGGAACTGCTCAAGCCGGTAGCCTCCTTGCTCGGCACCGTGGTGTCAATCGTCACCCGGATGGTCGGCGGCACCGAGGGACTGTCGAAGTCGCTCGAAGCTATGGGCAGGATGATCACCGACGTCGCCTCGTACATCGCGGGCGCTATGAAGTTCTGGGACGGCTTGAGCAAGGCGGTCGGCGTGCTGCTGATCATACCCAAGACCATCATGCAGGTGGTCGGGAGTTTGACGGGCGTTAGCAGCAGCGGCGAGCTGTTCACCGGCACGCTCAAGAACATCGGGGACGCCCTCGGCGCTGTCGGCAGCGCGGTCGGCTTCGTGTCGGACATCATAACCGGAGCGGTCGGCTACATGGTGGCGCCGGTCAAGGAGGGGTTCGCTGCGATCAGGTCGGCGTTCGGGGAGTTCGGCTCGATCTTCGCGGACCTCAAGGAGTCGGCCGGCGGCCTGCTGTCCGAGGTTGGCAGGCTGATGAAGGATATGGTCGGGCCGCTGGTGGAGATGGTCAACCCGCTGAAGGTGGTGGGAGCGATGCTCAAGAACGTGGCCGGCGCACTGAGCTACGTCGCCAGGCAATTGCGGTCGTTCCTTGAGTCGCTGGGGCTGATAAAACCAAAAGACAAAGAGGCAGCGAAGAGCGGCTCTGGGGCAGCCGCCCGCGAGGCCAGCTTCCAGAGCATAGACCAATACCAGCAATCGCTCCAATTGGCGGCAGCCACCACGCCGGGCGAGCCGACGCATGCCGAGTTACCGAGCATAGCCAACAAGCAGCTGGAGATACTTCAAAACATACAGAAAATACTCGATAAATTCACCTTGGACGGTCTGACGCAGGCGTTCAGAAACGCGATACCCGGCCCGCCGCCGGCCCTGGCCGGGTTCGGAGCTGGCATTGCCAGCGGCGCAGGGGGCAACGCGCTTCTCAACTGGCTCAGGGAGAGGCTCCAGTAATGGCGATGCCGCTGGAATTGAAGGTGCAGCCTACCTCCGGGTTGTCGTTCCCCTGGGCGTTCGAGGGAAAGTTCAACCTGTCGCTCGGACACGACGGCGTGGCCTGGTCAGAAGTGATGCAAATAAACTGGGAGGACTTGGAGACCGCGGTGCAGTCACTGCTGGGCTACTCGTGGAAGGACCAGTCGACTCTGGCGCTGCCGATAGGTGTGTCTACGCTGCGGCGCAAGCTGCCTTGGCAGCACCCGTACTTCAACCAGCTGTGGGTGAAGAACATCACGGAGGTGTCAGGACTGGGACCGCCAAGGAAGAACGAGTACGACCCTAACGAATCGTTCGCTCCCACCGAGGGCGGCGTGGGCGCGGGGGTGCCGCTGAACACCGGTCCGTGGGCGGACTTCGACAGGGCGAGGATCAACATACAGTTCTGGCGCCCGCCGTACTACATACGGTCCGACGAAGATATACTCGACGAAAACGGATACCAGCAGGAGTGGCTGCGCTACGTCGATATAGCGTGGGCGTCCAACGTGCAGATACTGACCAGGGAGGGCGCGCAGTTCGTCTATGATCCATCGCCGAGCGTAAACAGCGGATTCCCAGGGGCGCTGGGGCAGGCGATCACGCACCAGAAGGTCACGCGGACGTGGTACGAGGTGCCGATGGCTGCCCTGTTCGCGGTGGCGCAGGACTCGACGCCAAACGGGCAGGCGCTCAACCTGATGTACTCGCAGACCGCGGCTACCAACCCGATCACCGGGTACGTCTACCCGGTCGGGTATCCACTGTCGATGGCGGTGAACTCGCCGATAGGCGGCGGCACCAACGACTCGATAGTGGCCAACAGGTTGTTTGGCTGCTTAATGGGCACGCTGCGCTACGACTTCGCTGAGATCAGGATGCGACCCTTGCAGTTGCCGCCGTACCTCATGCAGATACCGAGCTTCTCCAACAACGAGGCGATAGCGCAGCAGCAGTGCGACGTGGTGTTGCACTTCGACCTGTTCGACCCACCCCGCGATCCTGACACGGTGGTGTTCCGCGGGCACAACTTGATGCCATGGTCGGGAAACGCGCTGTGGTATCCGGTGGTGACGAAGCGGGGCGCGGACGGCTCGCTCAGTCCGCCGTTCCTGACGCCGCACCCCTATGCCGATCTGACCGATTTGTTTCAGATTCTCGATTAGGTTTTGGTACAATGGTCCTATGGCGACCATCAAAAAAGTTACCATCAGCGATCCGACCAACCGAGGGGGTTGGTACGCACTCAACTTCGGCTCCGACCCTGAGGGCGAGCCGATGGTCTGCGAGGACTGCCTTAGGCCGAATCAGATTGCGACTTACAACTTTCCAAGCGGTTTGGAAGTTGACCTAGAGGCGATGGTCGTCAGGAAAGACAACAACCTGTCGATCTCTGTGGAGGAGATGTGATATGCAGAATACCAAGTTCCGCGCCGGCCCGTTGGCGATGGTCAACACGGCGACCAACATCCTGAACCCAGGTACCACGACCGGCGGCGTCAACTGCACCGCCTCTCCGTGGAACAACCTGTACGTCCTGATCAACCAGATCGAGATTTGCGACAAGTCTGGCGGCGGCGGCACGTTCCAATTGTTCATCGGCGCCACGGGAGGTTCTGCTGCCGGCACCGAGATCGCCAAGAATGTATCGGTGGCGGCCAATGGCGTCTACACGCTGAACTACCCCGGCGGTCTGCGGCTGAGCACCGCGGACTTCCTGACCGGGCTGGCAAACGCCAACACCACGCTGACGATCGTGATCAACGGCGAGATCGGCGTCGGCACGTAATCAACCAGTCGCCCAAAAACAGGAGCATGGCAGATGAAGATTTACGCGGCGTTCCCGGCGTACGGAGGCAACTGCCCCGGCGCCCACAAATCGTTCTGGAACGGCATCGCCCGACCCGGTTCTCCTCTGTGGACGCCGGGGGTGATCATCCGGGTGCTGTCGAGGTCGTCTTTCCTGCCGCAGGCGTTCGACGAGCCGTACTTCGCGGCGCTCAATGACCCGCAGGCCACCCACTTCGCCATGCTGCACGACGACATCGAGGCGCAGGACGGGTGGCTGGACATCCTGCTTGAGGAGCTAGACCGCAGCGGAGCGGACATGGTAAGCGCGCTGTCGCCGATCAAAAGCCACCACGGCAGGACCTCGACGGCGATCGACCATGTCGACGATCCCTACAAGATCGAGCGGCGGATAACGATGAAGGAAGCCTCGCGCTTGCCGTTCACGTTCACCGCCGCCGACTGCGGGTACCCGGACAGGCGGCTGCTGCTCAACACCGGATGCTTCGTCTGCCGGCTGGACCGGCCGTGGGCCAAGGCGTCCGTCGACGGGCAGCTGATCTGCCACTTCACCACGGCCAACCGCGGCGTGGTGAAGGACGGCAAGTGGTCGTTCGAGATGATACCGGAGGACTGGTTCTTCTCCCGCGCGATACAGATGCTGGGCGGCAAGGTGGCCTGCACGCGCAGGGTCAAGCTCAACCACAACGGAGTGGCCGAGTATCCGAACCTGGGCAAGTGGGGCTCCGAGGAGATGGACGTCAGCTGGGGGGCGACGGTGCCAATCGGAGAATATCCCGACGTGGAGGGGTGGCTGACCAGCGCCGAGGGTCACGCGCTGGCCAGGCTGGCGGAGGGCAAGAAGGTGCTGGAGATCGGCTCCTACTGCGGCCGCTCGACCATCTACATATCATCGAGAGCCGAGTCGGTCGATTGTGTGGACCCGTTCGACGGGCAGGCGACCACCGCGCCGCAGTCGACGTTGGCCAAGTTCATGGTAAACATCAAGAAGCACGGATACCCCGACAAGGTCAAGTTCCACGTGGCGAGGAGCTGCGATTACCAGACCGATCAGCTTTTCGACTTCATCTTCGTCGACGGCGATCACTCCGGCGATGCGGTCAACAGCGACATCCACTTCGCTCTGGGCCACCTGGCACCAGGCGGGTTGATCGCTCTGCACGACTACGCCAGCGGCATCGATGCGGGGGTGACAAAGGTGGTCGACCAGCTGATCGCGGCCGAATTGATCACCAAGAAGGAAGTAATCGATTCAATGGCGGTGGTCAAGCCTACCGACAAGTTGTACGCGACGTGAGGTGAGCGATGCAAAACGTAAAGTTTCGATCCGGCCCGCTGCTGCTGACCACGATCGTTACCAACATACTGAATCCGGGTATAACGACTGGTGGCACAAACTCCACGGCGTCTCCTTGGAGCAACACGAACATACTGGTGAACCAAATCACTATAGTAGACCGCGGCGGCTCCGGCGGTACCTTCACATTGTATCTGGGGGCATCTGGCGGCAGCCTGGCCGGCACAGAGTTGGCCAAAACTGATTTAGTACCTGTAAACGGCTTGACAACGCTCAACTACCCAGGTGGCCTGCGACTGTCAACTGCCGATTTCATAACTGGATCGGCCAACGTCAACAACGCGCTTGACATAATCATCAACGGCGAGGTAGGCATCGGCACGTAGGAGTCTTGAAAATGGAATCGATGCCTTTCAGGGCTGGTCCTGGCATGCTAAGGGCATTCGGTCAACGAATACTTGCGCCCGGTACCATATTCGGCGGCGTAAATGCGCAGGGACAGGCTGCATACAAAGTAGAGTGCATAACGATAGACAGCATACAATTGATAAACATCTCAAACTCCGCTTCAATTTGCATCATCCAGACCAGCTCCGCCCAAGTATTAGTGCGGCAGAACGTGCAACCGAACTCTACGTGGGCAATAGACTATGACGGAGGCTTACCGTTGCCATCTGGAGATTTCCTTACAGGTCTCAGCACGGTGGACTCCGCCGTCAACTATCTGATCCACGGAAGCATATCGATGGGAGAAGTAGCATGAAGCACAGGTTGCACGTCGTGGCATTGCCGCACATACCGACCGCCAAGAAGCACAGTGCCTGCGCGTACCAGCAGAAGGTGCTCAAGTTCTGCAAGATGATGTCCAAGCGCGGGCATGAGGTGCTGCACTACGGCGTCGAGGGCAGCGAGGTAATAGCCAACAAGCACTTCGACGTGATCACCGCCGAGGAGCAGCGACGATGGTTCGGGCACGTCGACGAGACCAAGAACGTCTACCCCATCGACTGGGACTCCAAAGCCGAGTACTGGCAGGTGCAGAAGCGGCGGACGGTCGAGGTGATGGAGCGCGAGCTTAAGAAGGGGGACTTCCTGTGCCTGATCGCCGGCTCGCAGAAGCCGATAGCCGACCACTTCCGGCAGGGCAGGCACTACGGTCCCAAGTTGACCACGGCGGTGGAGTTCGGCGTCGGCTACTACGGCACGTTCGCGCCGCACTGCGTCTACGAGAGCTACGCCCACATGCACGCGGTCTACTGCCAGTGGCGGGACGGCTCGACGGTCGACGGCAGGACGTTCGACGCGGTGATACCCAACTATTTCGACGTAGACGACTTCCCATTTGTTCGAATACCAGCAGGTATGCCTACATGGAATCGCACTAACGATCCATACTGCCTGTTCCTTGGCAGGCTGATTCAGCGCAAGGGCCTGGCGCTGGCGGTCGAGGCCACACGCAGAGCAGGAATCAAGCTGATCGTCGCCGGGCAGGGCGAGGCGCACATACTGAAGGACGGCGTGTTGCAGGTTGATGGGATGCGGCTGAACGCCAAGCACGTCGGCTTCGTTGGATACGCGGACCCCAAGAAGCGAGCCGACCTGATGGGCAACGCGCAGTCGTTCATCTGCCCAACGCAGTACCTGGAGCCGTTCGGTGGCGTGGGAGTCGAGGCCCAGCTGTGCGGCACGCCAGTGATATCTACCGACTGGGGCGCGTTCACCGAGACGGTGGAGCACGGGGTCAGCGGCTACCGATGCAGGACTATGGAGCAGTTCGTCTGGGCGCTCAAGAACGCCGACAGGTTGGATAGGATGATCATCAATACCAGAGCCAGGCGGCTGTACTCGCTGGAGCGAGTCGGAGCGATGTACGAGGAATACTTCGACATGCTGTCTACCCTATGGGGCGACGGGTTCAACGCCGACAGGCCGCGTGAGCAACTGGACTGGCTGACCGACCCGTTCGTGGAGGGTTCGCTGTGGCCGTCCCGATAATCCAGAGCCGCGACGACATCGTATACGACCCACCGTTCTGGGCCAGCGTCGACTCATATGATGGCGACCAGTTCTATGGCTGGACCGAGCAGACGGTGGTATCGTTGGTGGTGGTCGACGTGGTCGTGATCGCCGACGGTCCTCTGACGCTGGTCAACACCTCGTTCACCAACGGCTCGACGATGGCGGCGACGGTGGTGGACGAGGACATGTCCATCACGGCGGGCACGATATCGTACGTCGGCACCGACAGCCTGGGCGGACCTCTGTCGGAAGATGTCAACCTGGTCAGCGGCGCCGGCACGCGCACCTACACCACGCTCAACGACTTCTTCACGCTCACGTCGGTGACCGTGTCAGCGCTGGCCGGGGCAGGCGCCGGCGACACTATAAACATCCAGTCCACCAGACCAGCGTTCGTGCCGCTGCCGGGCGGCAGGTCAGGGACGATGACTGTCTGCCCGATGTTCGACCCCAACGACGCGGTGCTGACCATAGGCTCGATAGTGCTGCTGCGCAAGGCGTTCTTCAGCGACCTCTACGACTGGGTGTTCGCGGTGGTCACGGGTTCGGAGTCGACCGGCGGCATGGGGGCCACCGGGCCGCACGGACCACAGGGCGCAGTCGGAGAGACGGGGGAAGACGGTGAAGATGGCATCAGCTACATCGGAGGGACTGGAGCCACGGGCTTCGGCGGACCGCAGGGATTGCCGGGAGTAGGGTTCCCAGGAGACGACGGCGAAGATGGAGCCGGGTGGCCAGGAGCCACGGGTCCGACAGGGGCGCAGGGACTTCAAGGCATCGCGGGCGCTGGGTTCCCAGGCGACGACGGCGAAGACGCTGTCGGGTGGCCGGGAGCCACGGGCGCGACTGGCTTGGCGGGGCCGCAGGGAGTGCAAGGCGTCGGATATCCGGGCGATGACGGTGAGGATGCTGTCGGCTGGCCCGGTGCCACTGGCGCGACCGGCTCCACCGGAGCGACCGGCATGCAGGGGACAGACGGAGAGCAGGGCGAGGACGGGATAGGATGGCAGGGGTCGACCGGGGCCACCGGATTGACCGGCACGAACGGCATCAACGGCGATGACGGCGAGGATGGCGTCGGATGGCCCGGAGCGACCGGCGCGACCGGTCTGCAAGGATTGCAGGGCATACCTGGCCGGGACGGTCTTGACGGTGAGGATGGCGTCGGTTGGCAGGGCGCTACCGGACCTGTAGGGGCAACCGGCCAGAGGGGCGCAGCTGGCATACCCGGAGACGATGGGCAGGACGGCGAAGACGGCGTCGGATTCCCAGGGGAGACTGGTGCTACTGGCCCACAGGGTCCTGCCGGCCTGTCCGGCACTGCTGGAGAAGATGGCGAGGATGGCTATGGTTGGGCCGGACCCACGGGCGCGACTGGACAGGTCGGAATCCAAGGCATACCGGGCGGCGATGGACAGGACGGTGAAGATGGGATCGGATACCAAGGGGCGACCGGCCTGGCAGGTCCGCAGGGCCAGGCCGGTGCGATGGGACAGCCCGGCGACGACGGCGAGGATGGTATCGGGTACATCGGCACGACCGGAGCCACCGGACAGACTGGGTTAGCCGGCAGCATCGGAGCCGCCGGATACGATGGCGAGGATGGCGAAGACGGCACAGGCTGGCCTGGTGCCACCGGTGCAACCGGGTTGGTCGGACCCACGGGCGCTTCTGGCGCCACCGGATACATGGGACCGGCCGGGGATGACGGAGAGGATGCTGTCGGGTGGCCTGGAGCAACGGGGGCTACCGGAACGGGCACGGCAGGACCGACTGGATCGACCGGCTCCACCGGCCGCATCGGACCGCAGGGTACTGATGGAGAGGACGGCATCGGCTGGCCCGGACCGGCGGGCAGCGCGGGAGCCACCGGTGCCACTGGTCCTGCCGGATCGCAAGGCTCCGCCGGTCCTGCCGGGACAGAAGGGGATGCCGGCGAGGATGGGACAAGCATATACGGAGCGACGGGGCCAACGGGTCCAAGGGGCATGGCCGGCATCGGCATGCCAGGCGACGAAGGTGAGGACGGCTGGGGGTTGGTCGGTGCCACCGGATCGACCGGATCAATGGGAGCTACCGGCCCGGCAGGACAGGACGGGCAGAACGGCACCAAGGGTCTGGACGGGGAGGACGGTGAAGACGGACTGTCCTACATGGGTCCAACCGGGCCGAAGGGGGCCACCGGATCACCGGGCGGCGCCACCGGCGCGACCGGAGCCACGGGGCCAGGTGCCACCGGCGCGACCGGACCGCCGGGCAAGACTTTCGTGGCGGACGACGGAGAAGACGGCGCGGGTTGGCCCGGTGCCACGGGACCGACCGGGTCTAAAGGCGCCACCGGGACATCCGGCACCGTCGGAGCGACCGGGGCTACCGGCGCAGCCGGAGCGGCCGGCCAGAACGGCACGGACGGGGAGGACGGAAAACCAGGCGAGGACGGCGAGGAAGGAGCTCCGGGATTGCAAGGGGCGACGGGGCCGGCTGGTCCGCCCTACCAGGTGCTGTGGGACTGCCGCAACCTGCGGGTGCAGTCAGACTCCTCCACGCTGACCACCAAGATATCGATACGCCCCGGCCCGGACTACCAGCTCGGCAGCTTCGACCTGATCGTGGAGGACTTGAGCGTGCCGGCCAACAGCTTCAGGCTGAGGTCCTCATCATCGCTCCTGGTGAACAGCGCGGTCACCGGATTGAACGGCCTGGACACCGGCAGCATGGTTGGCAACACCTGGTACGCGATATGGGTAATCTATAACTCCGGCACGCTTACAACCGCCGGGCTGATAAGCGTGCTCACCTCGCTGGGCAACCCGGTCATGCCATCCGGGTACACCTACCGCTGCATGGTGGGTGCTGCGTTCTGGACCGGCAGTGCGTTCAACTCGTTCGTCCAGTTCGACAAGAAGGTGTGGTGTCCGTCGCAAGTCGTGTTCAACAGCTTCGCGGCGTCCGCGGCCAACACCTGGCAGTTCCAGGCGCTGACCACCATAGTCCCGCCGATCGCCAAGTGCGCGTCTGGGATGATGGGCAACTCGTTGCTGGCCGCGACCGACTGCGCCGTGGCCGTGGCCGGCGATAGCTTCGGCAAGGGCGAGCAGATCATACTGATCTTGCAAGGCTCCCAGGCCGCCGTGTTCGAGAACTACGGTCAGGGCGCCGGCAGCTTCCACAACGTGCCGATGATAACGCCCTCGGTCATATTCTGGATGGTCAGCACGGACGTGGGTACCGCGGCGCAGAACAGGATGGACATCACGGGGTGGGAGTATTGATTGGCCCGGCGGGGCTCGAACCCGCAACCAAGGCATTATGAGTGCCCTGCTCTGCCGTTGAGCTACAGGCCAATAGGCATGGCAGGAATCGAACCTGCGACCTCCGGTTTAAACCAGCGCTCTGTCCGCTGAGCTACATGCCCATGCAGCTGCGGTTGGATTAACGACGCCGCAGCACGCCGAGCAGAGACCCATTATATACCGACGACTGCCGTATCGGTTACAATGATTACCCAACCCCGCCCTTCAGCGCCGGCTTGGGGGCCGTCGCAGCAGCGGTACTAGGGCCGACCGGCTGCCTGGGGGCGACCGGGTTGGCCGCTTGCAGGCGCATCTGCCGGATGCGGTCGGCCGTCTCCCTGGCCTTGCGCTCGGATTCCTCCTGCTCTCGCTGCTGGAGCTCCTCGCGGCTCAAGGGCTTCGGCTCTGGGCCGTCGGACTTCTTCTCCTGCGGCACGTCGATGCCGCCAAAGTCCGCCGCGTCCTCCATCAGACTCCACATCTCGCCCTCAAGCACGTAGTGCAGGTGCAGCGCCCCGCCCTCGGCCAGGTCTAGCTCGGTGAACGCCCGACCGTCGGACACGAAGCATGCCCACGCCTTGGCAAGGATCGCGAACTTCTCTGCGGTGCGTCCACCCAGTCCCGGCTTGTCCGGGTCCTCCGGGTCGCCCTCGACCAGCCTGCCAAGCGCCTCGCGCACCGGGTGGAACCCCTGATCGCTGCCGATCAATGCCCAGAAGTCCTTGGCCTGCTGCCAGCGGGACCAGTCGAGGCCCTTCTCGCGGGGCGGTTGCTCGTTGCGGTAGGCGTCGCCGTCGGAGGCCGAGCAGCCCATGATGTAGCACAGGGCCGCCGCCTGCCCGGCGCTGATCCGCAGGTTGGAGATCATCCTGCCGCCCTTGACCTTGCCGTCCTTGTCGGTCTTGCGCTCGGTGTTCTCCCCAAAGATGTGCTCGATGCACTTGAGCAGCTTTGGGTGCCGCTCGAAGATGGCCAGCACCTCACTGTGCGTCTTGTACCCCTGGGCCTTGGTGCGGGTCCAGAACAGGTCGACGCATGCCTGGGCCATCCGGCTGAACTCCTTGCGCTTGGCTGGCTGCTCGCGGTACTGCTGGAACACCGGGCTGGTGTAGAACACGTCGGACTCGGACCGCGGCTTGACGTAGTCGGTGGTGCGGACCACCCGCGGGTCCTCGCTGACCCCCATCACCATGATAGTCTCGATCACCGGTCCGGTTTGCTGCCCCTGGGCATCGACGTGATCGTCCCAGTGCGCGTACTTGCGGTCCTTGGTCGGCTTGGCCAAGTCCGCCCGCCACATCTGGTAGGCCAAGATCAGCGCCACCATCGAGTGCTGACCAGACGTCACTTGCCCGGTGCGGCTGATCACGATGGTCGAGCCGTTGATCGTGCCGGCGGGAAGCGTGATCTTGTCCCCCGGCTGGTAAATCTGCCCGCCGACCTCGGCTGGGCCGCACTTATCGCTGCCGTAGATCGAGGTCACGAGCTCCGGCATGGTCACCTCGCCCGCCCAGTTGCGGCTGAGGATTTCCTGGGCCAACGTCTTGGCCCAGGTCTCGTCGAACGGCCGGTTGTCCAGGTTGGCATAACACCTGATCTTGTTGCCCTCGTAGTCGTCGAGCATGTAGACGTCCTTGTACTCCCACGCCTCGGCCTTGGTGCCGGGCTGGGAGACCATCATCGCCGAGACGTATTCCTTCTCCGCCTGCCAGCCAAGCGCCATCTTGGCGATGTCCTCGGTCAGCGCGTTGGCTCCGGTCATCAGCTCGGCCGTCACCACCGGGTAGAGAATCGGCCGGTCCGGCTCCTCGACCGGCGGTTGCTCGATCTCCTGGGTGACCGCTGGTACTGCCGGAGCCGGAGCTGACGCGGGAACGGTGGGCGACGGTATCGACGCCGCTGCCGCGGTTGCTGGTTTCTTCTTTCCCTTCGGTGGTGCCACGGTTGGCATGTCAGTTCCTCCTGTTGGGTTGGTTGTCGTTAGTTATAGTACTTGTCTGATGAATTTCTTGACCGCTTTCGGCTTGCCCGCATCAAGCCACGCCTTATAGACGCGCCTAGTCTCATGGCCGCCGTATCCGTCAATCTGGCCATTGTCTATCATCTGCTGGCAGGCGATATAGAACGGACCGTTTCCTGGCATCTCCATTCTCCATAGTTCGTCCTCCTCACGCCTCTCCTGCGCGAAGTCGTCCTCGACCATCTTATAGAGCGCATTGAGAGTAGCCAGGCGGTCGGCGTAGCAAGTCAAGCCCTCGTTGAGGACTTTCCACATCCTCATTATACGCTTTTTGTCGCGAATAACTGGCACGGGTAATCCTTTCGTAAGTAAGGCGATGGTTCACTTATTCCCGCCGACTGGCAACGGCGCCGGGGCGGGAACGGCCGCGGAGCTTTGCGGCTGCGCCGGGCGCAGCAGGCTCCTGACCGGCTTGCCGCCCTCCAGCTCCCGTTGGCACAGGACGCAGACCAGTATCTCCTTCGTTATCTGCCCGTTGGGTCGCTTGACCACGTGCAGCAGCCTGGGTTGATTGTGGGGCACGGTCGCCCGGCAAACTTTGCACCTATATGACATGTTAATCCTCATTATCAATTACACCGATTCCCACACTGCTCGGTGTCACACAGTCATGAGAATCGTAGATGGTTTTCTCTACGCCCCGTGGTTCGATGGGTTGCTTTGCGAGCTCCGCGATCAGCATATCAACCTTACTGATTTCCTGCTCATCACATCCACACCCAACGCAGTATCCATCAGATGTCATGTAATGCTCTCCGTTTTCAGCGATGCAACTACAGTTAGCTACTTCATGAATCAATAGTCTGTCCATCTCATCCTCATCCATCATCCACCTCCTAACTTCTTCCGCACCACCCTGCGGCCACCGCCGCAGCGTTGGTAGAACACTCCCCCCGATGATTGGTCCTCGTCCTCCGACTCGCCGGAGCGGTTGCTGCCCCGCAGGACGGTGGTCTGGCACTGCGCCATGATAACCTCGACCTCTGCCGTGATCTCGTCCGGCCGGAACTCGCCCGGCCCCACCGGTTGCCACTGGTGCTGCATTCGATCCCTCTTTCGTAAGTTGGGTCTACTGTTCGTCGGCGTCACCGCGACGGCCGCTCGGCTCGCGCCAGTGGCAGATTATCGACAACTTGAAACCTGTTACCTTGTCGCCCTCTTTTCGTCGTGCGACAAACCATCTGGCGTCCGCGAGGGGCCGTCACGCAGCAGAAAACACTTCGTGGAACAGAGGAATGCCGGCTCGCTGCTTGGCTTCGCGCAACGAACGAAGAGCAAGGTTAGCGGACAGCATCAGATAATCATCGTTAAATTCCGTCGACCACGCCGCCGCTGCCGCCACCGCCGCCCAGCGAGCCACCACCGCCGCCACCGCCGCCCAGCGAGCCGCCACCGCCGCCCAGTGAGCCGCCTCCGCCTTCTTCGCCGCCGCCGCCCAGCGAGCCGCCTCCGCCACCGCCGCCGCCGTCCTCTCCGCCCTCTCCGTCGCCCATGCCGCCGTCCTCTCCGCCCTCTCCGCCGCCCATGCCGCCGCCCTCTTCGCCGCCTTCTGAGTGCCATACTTCTCGCACTCGTCAGCATGTCTGAGTAGAGCAGATTTGTGCGGTTCCTCGGTGGTCTCAGATATTTGGCGGAATAATTTTGGCAGCAATTTCCGAATGGTCAGCTCGGCCAAACACCTAGTGAACCACTTTTCGTCGATATCTCTGCTGCCCAGCTGCTCATATGCCAGCTCGCGCATCCCTGATGCCCGCGCCGCAGGCGAGGACCAATCGCAATCGTTGAGAGCGCGCTTGTACGAGGCCACAGATGACGCGATGCAACTGCGCTCGTCGTCCTCCGGCGTGTCAGTCAAGTCGAAGCCCAGCGACAATGCGATGGCCTGCTCGACGCAGACAGTGTTCTTGCCGTCGCCAGGTCCATGACATAGCCCCTTGTCGAGCCACGAGTCTAGCACTTGGTGATTGAATGTGGTGGGGTACATGACTGTCTCCTTTTGTAAGTTAGGAATCGGACGGCCGCTCCCATCCCCCAGTGAGCGAGCACCTGGGGTGAGGGAGGGGTCGTCTATCTTCGGATGGCCGTCAGGATGGCTTCGTCTGAGCAGTTGGGATCGCGCACCATCTTCGCGACCTCCTGCTTGCGCGCCTCGTCTCGTTCCATCTTGTAGCGACACCTAGCCTCTTCCTCGTCGCGCTCTCGCTTTTGGATGGCCAGGGTGAAATCTTCCTCGGCGGGCGGTTCGAGCAACTCACCGGCCATCTGCTTGGCACACTCAGGCCCGATGCCCGACTCGATGCTGCTGGGCACGGTCAGTTTACGACCGCAGCGACCGCATCGGCCCTCGTGGTGGGTGATAAACCCATGATGCTCGTAGGCGGCGTGGTCGCCGGTCCACACCCGCGCCAGCACCCGGTTGAGCAGGCGGACAGCATGGGAGTCTGCCGGCAGCTTGGACTTGGCGGTCAGCACCAGCTGTCCGGTGAACCGGTCCAGCTTGCCCAGGTAGGAGTAGTCTGACTCGTTGTCGCTGCCGGTCAGCATCGACACGAACCAGCACTCCGGCCAGCGCTCGGATGCCTCGTTGTAGCGGACCCGGAACGTCCGATGGCCGTCGGCCGGGGTATCGATGGTGAAGGTAGCATCGCCCGCGAGGATGAACTGCTTGGTCACTGGTATGGGGTGGTCCTTTCGTAAGTAGGGGGTCGCGTTTCGATAATCTTATAATAATCTTTTTCGCCGCCCGTGCAAGGCCAATCCGCAATTTTTTACGAAAAAACTTTTTCCGGGGTTTTCGCGAAATTGCTATTGCAATTCAGCGGGCGGGGGATTATTATAAGAATGTCGGGTGAATGAAACGAACGAACCATCTTACCATGAAAGGGCGCGATGATGACCTCCACTGAACGCAACCCGGTAGCGCAGGCGGCCAACGATGCCCGGCTTCGCAAGGCCGTGCAACTGATATGGTCGAACAGCACCAGACACTCGCAACGGATGCTTGACGTGATCTATGGACCTATGGCTAAGCAACTCCGCGCCGATGTAGCGACCATACTACACGGCAATCCGGTCGGACCGTCACACAAGCTGGCGCAATACGGCAACGTCCGCCAGCAGCTGCTCAACCACGCGTCGATAGCTGGCACCTGCAAGGCTGACGAGGACAGCAAGTTAGAGGAAGCGGCAAGGGATGTCTTAGGTGAGTGCTAGCCGACTCCTGGTGATTGGCCCCCACGCGGGGCCATCGCCGCCAGCGGTCGTCTATACCATCACTTACGAAAGGAACTGACATGACCAAGTACAAGGCACTAGTGCAGTACAAGTATTACGGGCACTACGGCATCGGCGACACGCCGGTGGCGGCGTGGGATAACCTAATGGATGCAATGAAGAAGGACGGCGAGCCGTGGAGTGGCGTCGCGTCCTTCGTCCTAGTATCCTGGGAGGACGACCCCACCAAGGAAATGAACGAACAATCATTACTTGGGTTCGGGCAACTGCGCAAGCAACCGGCGCGCGTATTGAAAGCGACGACCAAGACTTCGGTGCTCAACGCGGTGGCGTCACTGTAATACCCATCACTTACGAAAGGACCAGTACCATGCCTACCAAGCAACAGGTCAGCGCCGCCATAAAAGCTACGGCAGCGGTGGCCGAGGCCATCCGGGGGCTAAAGGAGGTTCCCAGCGGGGAACTGTACGCCAGGCTCATGCCGTACATGACGCTAGAGGCATATGAGGGGATCATCGGTACACTGGTTCGCGCCGGGCTGGTGGATCGGAAACCGAGCCATATACTGGTGTGGATAGGGCCGGTGGCGTAACGCAGAGCACGGAGCGCCCAGCCCCGTAATGCGGCCCGGCACGTTGCCGGCCAGTTGTAAGCCTGGAGTCAACTAGCTGGTGTTGTTGCGCTAGTGGTCGATTGCTTACGAAGAAGATAGGCTTGACGCGCCTGCTGGAAGCTGCGCTTGGTGTTGCCATTCATCTCGACATCGTCGTGGCACTCACGGCATAGAGGCACAAGGCCGTTGAAGACGTTGCCAAGCAACGTCGCCTCCAAATAGTCGAGATGGTGGATAACCTTTGCACGTCGGTTGCAGATGCTGCACTACTTGAGTCCCACGTTACTATCTCCTACTATACCCTATGTACGGAGCCCCCGCCTTCCCTTCTGATTCCCCCATATAGTGCGCTATAGGAGAGCACTATATAGATATGGGGTATATCGTCAGGTAGCCCTATATAGCGCTGGTTCCCACCTTTGGATAGCCGTAGCCACCACTCCCGACTGGAAGGGAACTACCCCCAACCAGTACAGCGCTCATATGCCCCGCAGGACCACCGGACCTGTCTGTTGTCTAGGAGAACGGAGCGACTCCTAGAACTGGCCCTGCCAGCGTGCCAGCTGGTCTGCCGTGTTACTGCCTGTTGACTTCACAACGAGTATTCATAGCCACGGCGCTGTAACCAGGGAGTTTCACCCCGGAGTGCCCCCAACCCCCTACACGCTTGTTGACCAGCCAACGAAGCTTCGGGATACGTGGGGCGCAATTTGAATATACCCGATTTCCTCTCAAGGAAAAGGACCGGGACGGGAAAATTTTTGGAACTTTTTCGCGGATTGCTCTTGACACGGCCGACAGAATAGATTATTATAAGAATGTCGGGTGGATGCCTGACAAACGCTCCTACCCTGGCGTACAACAGGGTGGATTTAGGGATTGATGATCCCTGAGGAGATACGACAATGGCGCACAAGAGTTTTGAATTCAACGGCGGACACGACACGGGCAATGGGGCGATCGTCTACACCGGACGATCAAGGGAATACCCAAACGTGGTATGTAAGCAATTCTCCAGCTATTGCGGACGCGAAAAGAACAAGGAATGGTACGAAATCGAGGGCGACCCGACCCGCCGAGAATTTAAGTCGGCGGAAGCCGCGCAGCGGGCCGCGAGCGAACTCAAGGCCATCCCCACCAAAGTCTTGGAAAATGAATTGGCGCGGCGCAAAAACAAACGCTGATAATCCGAATCGTCTCGATCTGATCCAGCAGGGATTGATTTAATTTTTGCTGGTCCGCCGACCGCCCAAGCGGGGATCGGTTACAATCGGAAAAGGAGAAGACCATGCGCAAGACATACCTGTGGGACGAGTGGTTCGGGGCCGACCCCGGCGCCGACCGCCGCGTCCGGTTCACCTTGGTGGCCGGGGAGCATTACGACTGCTCGCAGTCCAGCATGTGCCAGCAGGTGCGGACCGCGGCCAAGGATCGCAGGTTCCACGCCTCGGTGGCCGACATGGGCGACCGGATCACCGTGGTGGCGGTGCCCGCGAGCACCATCGGGCAGGAGCGGCTGGACAGGGAGCGGGAGCAGCAGATCACCTATGGAGACGACTTTGACTGCGACCACCTACGCAGCATGGAGAGGAATGCTTAGTAGCAACCAACGTCGCCCGCAACTATTACTTACGAAAGGTACCACAGTCATGGCAGCCAAGCAACTGACCCACATCGAGTTTTTCCAGGCGTGCGAGTGCGCTCGCAACCACCGCGAAGAGATGGTGAGCATCTGCACCAGCTACAGGACCGCTGCGAGGTTCCTGACCAACAAGATGAACGGCCCGCGGGTCAGCAACTTCGCTGCGCAGAACGTGTTGGACGCCGTGGGGATCAAGCTGGAGAAGGCGAGGGCCAACTCCAATGTCAAGGCGAAGGAGAACGTGCTGATCCTGGGCAGGGCGATCGTCGCCCTGTACAACAAGCTGGGCGAGCAGGCGCCGGAGGACCTGGCCAGGCTGATTAGCGAGCGCGAGCACAAGAAATCGGCGAATGACAAGCCCGCCGCCAACGGCGTGCCGCTCCGGAGCATCTACGTCGACCCCAAGACCATCCCGGTGGTCACGCCGAGCACCAAGCCCAACGAGAGGCGCTGAGCGATGCCGATCATACAATCAATGCCGACCGTTCAACACCGCCCGCTGCTGTTCATGGGCATCGACCCAGGAGCCAGCGGGGGAGTGGCGGTGATCGATGGATCGTCTGCGGACGCCCACGCGATGCCCGCATCCGAGTTTGGAGTGTGGGAGCTGGTCCAGTCACTCAAGCTGAGGGCGTCGGCGTACACCGAACCCGCCGGCATCGTCGCCTGCATCGAGCAGGTGACCGGCTACGTCGGAGGCGAGGGCAACACCGGCTCCAGCATGTTCAAGTTTGGCGCGAGCTACGGGGCGCTGCGGATGGCCCTGACCGCTGCCGGCATCTCCTACGAGACCGTGCCGCCCCACCAGTGGCAGCGGGCGCTGGGGATCGAGAAGCGCAGGGCGGGCGAGGACACGACCAGGTGGAAGAACCGGCTCAAGCAGGCGGCGGTCGAGCTGTTTCCAAGTATCAAGGTGACCAAGAAGACGGCGGACGCGCTGCTGATGGCGGAATACTGCCGCAGGAAATACGGAGGCGTCAGATGAACAACACCAAAGTGGAGGCCGACGTATTGCCCGTGTTCCTCGCGTCTGCCAAGCGGCTGGTCAAATTGATCGAACTGCAGGCGCCGGTCGCCCTGATATGTTCCGAGATCGCGCTGCTCGCTCGTCGAGCGACGGTGATGTGGGGCGCGATGGTGTGGCAGCAGATCGGCCAGCAACTCACCACTGATTGCCGGCACTGCGTGCAGCGGTGTATCTATTGCGGCGCCGAGACGCCGCCCACAGCCGATATGTGCGAGGCATGCGACCACAAGATGGAGCAGGAGTATGGAGAGAATCAGTCCGATGGATGACATTGGCTACAAGCTGGCGATGTTCCTGGACGACGTAGAGCGGATGCCCGACGACATACGCAGGGGCCTGCTGTACGACAGCGAGGGCAAGTCCCGCCTGGACTTCTCCAAGATGTTTAGGGTGGGTAGGGGGCGAGCTCCAGCGGCACCGTGACATCCCGGCCGTCGAGTTCTGCTGCCCGCTGCTGGAGGCCGCGCTGGTGTGCGACCTGGTCCGCAGCCACGACTGCTCCGTCGGCCAGCGGCAGACCGAGCTGTACGTCTGGAAGGGCACAAACTGGATCAGGATCATCTACAGCGACGTGCTGACGGTCGAGGTCGCCGGCAAGAAGGCGCTGAACCCCGCGGTGTTCAGCACGGCGAGGTCGGTGGACCACTCGCACTTTCAGCCCAGCCCGCTGAACCTCAAGCGCAAGGAGTGAACTATGCCGCTGATACCGATAACCCTGGTCGCTCCGCGGACCGTGCTGCTCACCTGGGAGGAGCGGACGCTGGTGTGGCGCAGGCCGGCGGGCAACGTGGTCGCGGTCGACGGCTGGGTCTATGGTGCTCTGGCGGTCCACGGCACCTGGGACGGCAACCGCAAGCCGGTGACCATCACCCACCGGCCGAGCACGCTGGTGGTCGCTAGATGCGACAGCCCGGAGCAGGCGGTCAAGGACGCCGAGTGGCTGTGGCAGCGATGCCCCAACAAGTGGGTGATGGACTGCCCGACGCTGGCCGAGCTGCCGGCGGACGTGGTACAATGGCTGGGGAGGAACAAGCGATGCTCCAAGACGACGTGAGCGCCGGCATGTGGGTGGTCGTCAGCGGTCGGCTGGACGGGGTGGACGAGTCCGGAGGCGACTACAGCGGCGTGCCGGTCAAGGTTCTGGCCGTCAGCCTGCCGTTCATCGCGGTGCAATCCCCAGCCGGCCCGCACTCCGTCGACCTGCGCAAGTGGGTGGTCAGTAAGGTGACCAGGCAGTACGTCCGGGCGATGCTGGAGGACCGGCAGCAACCGCGCCGCTGCCGCCGCGGGGAAGAGGACAACGGGGGCGACGGTGGGTGGCCCAGGTGCGTGGTCTGCGGGGAGCGGATGCAGGAGCGCCTTGCGGAGCCGGGCAGGTGGAGATACCACTGCGGCAACTGCGGGGCGGACGGGGAAACGGTGGAGGCGAACAGATGACCCCCCTGGAGCAACACGTCGAGACCTGGAAGGGCTGCATGTGCTGTCCGCTGGCGTTCCAGCGGGGTCGGATCGTGCTGGGCAGGGGTGATGTGCCCTGCGACGTGCTGTTCATCGGAGAGGCGCCCGGCAGCAGCGAGGACTCCCTGGGCGTGCCCTTCGTCGGCCCGGCAGGCCACCTGCTGGACCAGATCGTCGAGCGGTCGGTGCCGGGCGGCTTGAGGGTTGCCTACACAAACCTTGTGGCTTGCTACCCCGCAGAGGCCAAGGCGGCGGGCGCCAACGAGCCGGCGCCGGCGGAGGTCGAGGCGTGCAGGCCAAGGCTTGAGCAGTTCATCGCCATCGCCAAGCCCAGGCTGATTGTCAGGGTAGGCAAGCTGGCGGTGGCCCACGCCGACGCCGGCAACCTGGCAGAGTACGTGGACATCGTCCACCCGGCCGCGGTGCTGCGGATGCCCGCGGCGCAACAGGACATGGCGGTTCGTCGGGTCATCGCGGCGATCAGCGCCGCGGCATCGGAGTTGACGCAATGAGCGATCCCATATGCTACCGACCACAGCAGATGATAGAGTTCAGCGAATGCCGCAGCAAGGTCAAGTTTGCCACGCAAGCAGAGGCGCAAAAGGCAAACCTCAGCCACAGGACGTACAAGTGCCGGTTCTGCGATGGGTGGCATTTATCGAGCAAACCGAAGAAAGGCGGTAAGAAATGAATTGCCCTAACTGCGATTTCTCTGACTGCTACCGGGACGAGGTAGACATCGGCGTGGGCATTCAATACGGCCCGTGGATATGCCCGGTGTGCGGCTGGTACGAAGGACATGACCTGGATTCGGCCATCGAGGCGTTGCAGGTAGCCCTTGACAAGCCGTCCAAGGCCGCGTTGAAGCTCGGCGCGACCTATGACCAGATAAGGTCCGAGTGCAGGGATAGCCCTGCCAAGCGGGAGGCCGTCGTGCAGGCTCTGGTGATGGATGGGTGCGAGCACGCGGACGCGGAGGAATGGGCGGACAGGAGGGAAGTATGACCGAAACCTGTATCGAACTTACCGACGAGCAGCGGGCGGCTGTGGATACGCTGGCGTCGCTGCGGCATGACGTAGCAACGCTTGGCGGACTGGCTGGAGTCGGAAAAACCACCATCATCCGTTCACTGTTGAACATGCTGCCTGGGTTCGCGGTCTGCGCCTTCACCGGCAAGGCCGCCAACGTGCTCAGGCGCAAGGGGGTCGAGCAGGCGTCGACCATCCACTCGCTGATATACAAGCCTGTCAGCTCGTGTCCGAGGTGCTACGAGATGTGCCTGGAGTTTGTCAACCCAAATCATAGGGTAGGCTACAAGTACAGCTGCTACAACTGCGGATATCAAGGAAACGAATGCAATGATGATGTGAAGTTTGTCAAGCGCTCGAAGCACGAGCTGTTCGTCAAGGGCATCATCGTGGACGAGGCGTCGATGGTGGGCAGGCAAGTGTACGAGGACTTGCTCACGTTCGACGTGCCGCTGATATTCGTCGGGGACCACGGACAGCTGGAGCCGGTTGGAAGCGATGACTTCAACCTGATGGGCAACCCGCAGATCGTGCTTGAGACGATCCACCGCAACGCCGGGGAGATAGCTCACTTCGCCAGCCACCTGCGCAACGGCGGCTTGGCCAGCGACTGGCAGTGCAACCCCGACGGCAAGGTCAGCATCATAACCGTGGAGCAGCTGAGCAAGTCCGACACCATCACCGACGCGGAGCAGATCATCTGCGCCTTCAACAAGACGCGGGTGCAGCTCAACACCAGCGTGCGGCAATACCTGGGAAGGCCGGACAACCGGCCGATGGTGGGCGATCGCGTGATATGCTTGCAGAACAGCAGGGAGCACGGGGTGTTCAACGGGATGATGGGGGTCGTGGACTTCATCAACGAGTATTCGCTGAGGGTGATTGACGACGTCGGCGTCGCCACCAAGAAGATACCATACAGCAAGCTGGCATTCGGCAGCGAGAAGAAACCACCGTTCAACCGCGAGAAGGTGCCGTTCGATTTTGGGTACTGCATCACCGCGCACAAGGCGCAGGGCGACGAGTGGAGCAGCGTGCTGGTGCTCGAGCAGCGGTGCGATCTATGGTCCTCGACAAGGTGGAATTATACAGCTGCTTCAAGAGCTAAGACAAAATTAACCTGGGTATTACAATCATAGGGAGACAACCATGACCGTAGCAGAACTGATCGCCAAGTTGCAGACGATGCCGCAGGACGTTGAAGTGGTCTATGACCTCTTCAGTGATGTCACCGAGCTCAGGGAAGACGAGGTGAAGCTGGTCACAGCCGATAGCTGTGAGATAGCCAAGCGCAATGGTAAGTTTTTCTGAACGTGGTCGTATAGCAAAGAGAACATGGATATCGTCCGCAAGGATGCGGTGACCGTGGTAAGATTTCCGGGCAACTAGAGGGAGACAACCATGACTGCTGACAAGGGACCAAGCTGGCTGAGCTGGATCGCCAGGAAGCGCTACTACGTGGTGTCCGCCGAGACGCTGGACGAACTGCACGACAAGGTGCACTCGGTGCTGGAGTCGGGCAACGGGTGGCAACTGGCCGGAGGGGTGCTGCACACCAGCACCGGGATCGGCCCGCTGTTCTACCAGGCACTTTGGCGCCCAAAGGAATCCGCCTAGGATGCCGTTTGCCGGTGCTAGGATCGCGTCCGCTTCGCTCCGACTGCTTCAGCCGGGCAAAGTCCCGCCCGGCGGTTTCCGGCCCTGCAGAAACGATCCTGGGCGATCCGGGAAAATCGGGTCGCTGCCCAGCTCACCCCGAAATTTCGGTTACAATCAAGTTGGAGGAACTCAGATGCCGATCATCCCGACCGTGAAACCAGTCGTGAAAACCACCAATCCTGTGCCGATGCCCAGGATCGCCGAGCAGGTGGCCGCCCTGCCCGAGCCGCCATCCGGCCCGCTGTGGCAGGGACCGTCGGCGCTGGGTCCGCTGGCTGGTATAACCCAGTCGATGCTCGGCAACTACCTGACGTGCTCCGAGCGGTTCCGCATCAAGTACGTGCTGGGGTTGCAACCCGCTGACACGTGGCAGAAAACGTGGGGTTACGGGAACCAGTGGCACGCCTGCGAGGAAGCTCTGGCAGCCGGTAGGGGCTGGGAGCAGGCGCTGGTGGAGCATACCACCAAGCAGATGCATAAGTACCCGCTGCAACGACCGGAGATCGCCAAGTGGGACAGCGTCTGCCGGGTGCAGTTCCCGGTCTACGTCGAGTACTGGTCGCAGCACCCTGACGTACTCGACCGCCAGCCGCTGATGCAGGAGCAGGTTTTCGACGTGCCGTACAACCTACCAACAGGGCGGCAGGTCAGGCTGCGGGGCAAGTTCGACAGCGTCGACCTGATCCCCAGCCAGGGTGGTATCTACTTGCAGGAGAACAAGAGCAAGGGTGACATCGACCCGGTGGCGGTCCAGCGGCAGCTCAAATTTGATTTGCAGGCGAGTTTATATATGATTGCTTTGATAGCCTTACAGGAGATGAAGCGTGGATGATCCTGAAAACCAAATAGGCGTTTACCTTATATTGAACTCGATCAATATGAAGGTCTATGTCGGCAGCGCGACTAGGAGCTTTAAGCTACGATGGAATGACCATAGGAGAGCGTTGCGCGGCGGGTACCATACTAACTGCCACCTGCAAGCAGCTTGGAACAAGTATGGCGAGGATGTGTTTGATTTCTCGATAATCGAGGTATGCTTGGTTGATGATTGCGTGAGCAGGGAACAGCATTACATAGACGCTATGGATGCTTTCAAATCTGGATATAATCGGAGTCCAACAACGGGCAGTACGTTAGGCATAGAAATGAGTGAGGAAGTCAGGAAGAAAATGTCTGAACGTATGTCGGGTGTTCCTATGAAAGATGAAGTGAAAAAGAAGATAAGCAACGCCCTCAAAGGACGACAGTTTTCCGATGAGCACAAGGCAGCAATAGGTGCGGCAAGCGAAGGTCGGATGTTCACAGAGGAAAGTAGGAAAAAGAAATCTGATACCATCAGAAAGCTGATCGCCGATGGTAAAAGATTAGGTCCTCCAGAGGGATGGAAGCATAGCGAAGAAACCAGGAAGAAGATGTCAAAGGCAGGTAAGGGCAGGCCAAAATCGGAATCTCATAAAGCAAAGATAGCAGCAGCATTAAAGGGTAAGAAAAGATCGGCCGCCCATTGTGCAGCTATATCATTAGCAAAACGGAAATTAACATGACAGAAGAACAACTGTATCGGTTTCTTAATCACGAGGTTGTAGGCGTGCGCTACAACGTGGTCCGGCGCCCGCTGTCCGGCGGCAAGGGCAGCATCACCCCGCACAAAGCCAAGAGCAAGCAGGCGCGGGTCAGCAAAAAAGATGGTAGGATACTGGAGGAGGGGTACTCGATACCGGCCGAGACCGACGCGCAGTTCTACGAGCGGCTGCGGCGGGACTACATTGCCGCCGAGCCGGACTACTGGTTCTTCCGGGTGCTCAGCCGGGTCAGCGCAGCGGACATCGGGGCGTTCCGGCGGACGTGCTTGGACCCGGTGCTTGAGAACCTGGCGGACGACTGGCAGTGGTGGGAGTGGTGTCTGCGCAAGGGGCACGACCACTGGGACTACACCACCCGCTCTAACGTGTTCCCCGCCCACGACCGCAGGCACTATCGAATGCCCTTCGGTACATATAATCAAGTGACCGAAGCCGGCGCGACCGAGTACGACGAGTTCATGGACTGCGGCAGCGAGGCCGGCCTACGGCGGGCCGACAAGCTGTTCACCGAGCTGGAGGACGAGTGATGGACTCGTTTGTCCACGACGTGTTGAGAAAGTTCGGGGCACTGTCAGTGCTTAGCGTCGAAGAAAGGCAGCGACTCGACGGAGTGCAGCTTACGGCTGTGACCGGGGAGCCGTTGAGGATAGACTTGAGGTTCGACGTTTACAGCGGCGTAACCCTAAAAGAAATCAATGGCAAGTGGGTACGCCAGGAGGATAAGGTATGATCTGCCTAACACCCGGCTGCGGCAAGGGGGCCGCCGCGGCACTCAAGCGCGGACTGTGCATGAAGTGCCACAGCGAGGCAAAGAAACAGGTCAATGCCGGCAATACCACCTGGGAGCAGCTTGAGCAGATGGGTCTGGCCCAGCCGGCCGAGCAGGAGAGCACGTTCGCCAGGGCGTTGAAAGAGAAGAAACAACAGTTCGGGATGGAGTAACGACATGTTGATACCATTGCCGGTTAACCTAGACAGCAGGCTTGACGAGTTGGGCCAGTGCGGGTCCTACGTCGAAGACTCGCAATACACCGATTCTGAGCGCGAAGAGATGAAGCAGTTGCAAACGCTTGGATTGGCAACTGTGGGTTGGGTCCTAACACCGGCCGGGCGGCGACGGTTGAACGCGATTGCAGATGGAACAAGACCTGGAGACTAAACATGCCAGTGATGATAAAGCAGACCCCCACCCAGGCTAAGCCCAACGGCGCAGCCGCTGCATCCACGATCCCTGGGATCGTCAGTGCCAAGTCGCTGGTGACCCGGTGGTGGAAGGTCTGCCTGTACGGGAAGAACAGGGTGGGCAAGTCGACGCTGGCCGTCCAGTGGCCCAAGCCGCTGCTGTACGCGGCCGCGGAGCCTGCCGACAACGCTGGGTCAGACTCCATCGCCGGCATGGAGGGGGTGGACATCTCGATGATCGGGATTAGGCCCTATCCCGACCCGACAGGGTATCCCGAGACCATGAAGGGTAGCGCCAAGGCCCTGTGGCTGGCGAGCTATCTTATGGACCTGTTCGAGAAGTCGCAGTGCCCATACAAGAGCGTTGCGCTGGATGCCACGGCGATCCAGGGGATCATCCTTGCGGAGCTGATGGGCTGGAACGAGGTTGGAAACATCCAGAAGTGGGCCAGCGTGCCGCGAGAGGTCTACTTCGAGCGGGCGGACAAGACCCGCGAGGTGCTGCGCAAGTTCGCCAGCCTACCATGCAACGTGATCTTCGTCTGCCAGGAGAAGGACCACAACCCACAGAACGACGGGACGATGACCAGCAAGCTGCTCAACGTCGAGCAGAGCCTGTCGTTCATGGCGGCCAGCCTGGGCGGCTCGACCGTGGAGTGGTTGCACGATGCCTGCGGCTGCATCTGCCAGCTATATCAGCAGCCAGAGATCAAGTCGCAGGAGATTCCGGTAGTGATAAATGGGATAGCACAACCGCCGGAGATTCTCTACACTCCCACTGGCAAGTTCGTCCGCAGGCTACGCACCATGTACGATGGCAACCACGCCGCCGGCATCCGCCACCCCAAACCGGACGTAGTGCCGCAGTACATCGAGGCGGTGACGCCGGGGGAGATGTACGAGGAGCTGATCAAGGTGCTCAGCGGGTCGAAGTCGGCAAAGGGCAAGTACATCTGAGGTGAGCAATGCCGGTGATACCGCAGAGCGTCAGGGACTCGCTGGTGGCGCGGATGGGAGCAGGGGCTACGACCATAGCGGGCAGCCGAAGTGCCGCGATAGCTGTAGCAAAAGCTACCGCGGATACCGAGGCTGCTCGCTCGGCCCCTGCTCCGACCTGCGTGGCCTGCGGCGGCACCGGCAAGGCGAGCAACGGGGCGCCGTGCGTTCCGTGCGTGATGAACGGTAGGGTGAAGTAACCAACATAACAGGAGATGTGCGATGGCGAAGAGAGAATGTGAATGCAAGCTGATCCCGCTGGCCGACCGGATCGTGGTGGTCCGCGATGAGGCGGTAACCCAGACGCCCGGTGGCATCCTGCTGCCTGATCAGGCGCAGGAGCGGCCCAAGCGCGGCATGGTGGTCGCGGTGGGCTCCGGTTCGTGGAACCGCGACGGCACCGCGCGCCTGCCGATGGACGTGGGCATGGGAATGACCGTGCTGTTTGGCTCCTACGCAGGCAGCGAGGCCGAGATCGACGGGGAAAAGTTTTTGATCCTATCGCAGGCGGACGTGCTCTCGATTGTGGTAAAATGAAGTTGTCGAGAGAGCGATGCCCCGACTCCCGGCTCGTGCGCTTGGGCGACGTGCGACCGGGATAGGGGCTCCATACCGGGGTGGAGCAGAGGTAGCTCACCCGTCTAACTGCGGCTAGGCTGATCCCCGAAGAGTCGGAGAACCTCACCGACCTGCCGCATGTTTTATTGAGGGTTGCTAGAGGAGCAATTACATGCCTATGATTCCGGCGCATCTTCGTGAACGCAATATAGGCCCTCCATTCAAAATTCTATCAACATGCAAAGGCGGTGGGTACAAGTATTGTCGCACTGAACCACAGCACCCGAAGGCGAATAGCAAGGGGCTGTATCCATTGCATCGCGTGTTGATGGAAAACAAGTTAGGTAGACTTTTGACTGACGAAGAAGACGTGCATCATAAGGATGAGGACAAGACTAATGATGAAGTAGACAATCTTGAAGTTTTGTCCCACTCTGGGCACGCAAGGCATCATCGCCCCATTGCAAACCGTATAGAGTGTCATTGTCCTTGTGGGGCAGTGTTTCATCTATATCCTCACCAGTTCAGGCTGAGGATGAAACGAGCGAAGGGTGGACGAATCTACTGTTCGCGTCCGTGTCAACATACACACGGTAAACCTTATTAGACAGGAGTACGATTATGGCTGCGCAGCAGCAGGTCAGCTTGTTCAAGCAACTGGGGGCTCGGATCGCCGAGGCCCACGAGGCGTCGAAGGACGCGCCGGTCAACTTCGGCAACCAGGGCATCCCGGCGGGGATCGAGAACGGGATCGCCCAGCTGACGGTGATGGAGTTCATCGAGGGCAAGAAGCCGGAGGACAAGGGCAAGTACTACTTCCGGGCCGCCGGGGTGGTGCAAGAACCCAAGGTGTTCGACGGCGCCAAGGTCGAGGGCCGGCAGACCCACCTGCTGATCCCGATGTTCGATACCCCCAACCGGACCAGCAAGAAGCGGTTCGCCGACCACTGGGCCGACTACCTGAACCTGTTCAAGCAGTTCGCGGTGTCGATGCCGCCTGGGCAGCAGCTGGGGGAGAGCAAGGAAGCGTCGAGCTCCAGGATCGAGCAGTATTTCCAGGCCGCGGCCGCAGCGCTGGTCAAGCAGGGCGTGTACTTCGGGTTCCGCACCTGGAAGGGCGCCAAGCAGGCCACCGGCCCATACGCCAACAAGGAGCCGCGGGTCAACGAGGAGTGGCAGGGGATCGTCGAGTACTCGCCGGGCGGGGCGGCCGCCAACCCGGCTGCGGGGTTCAACGACCAGTCAGCTGGCCAGCAGCTTCCTCCCAACGGACAGCACCAAACCGCCAACACCAACCTTGGCCCGCGGCCGTTCGAGGACACCCCAACGCCCCAACCCGCCACAAGCCGCGGGGCAGCCTCTCCACCGGTCACGGGACAGCAGCCGCAGCACCAGCCGGACGATGGGTTGCCGGATATTGTAGCGCTGGCCGAGATGGCCGACGCGGACCCGCAGGGGGAGACCGACGACGGCAACGCCGCCATCGCGCAGCTGGTGGAGATCGCCAGGCAGCGGGGGATCACCGACGAGCAGCTGGGGTCTGTGGGCAGCTGGGGCGAGGTGATCGCGCAGCCGTGGTGGTCGGGCAACGGCTCGCCCGCAGGTGCGCCGGCAGCTGCCAAGCCGGCGCCGGTCAAGGGCGCCGCCGTTACCTACAACGGGGGCCAGTGCGAAGTGACCAGCGTCAACGAGCAGCTGCGGACGGTGACGCTGAAGGGGCCGGACAAGAAGGCGATGTTCGGCCCGCCGGGTCCGGGGGGCAAGAAGGAGCTGCTGAAGGTGCCGTTCGACCAGCTGTCGTAGACGATGGACGGACGGAGCGCCAGATTCCCAAGCACCGCGAGGGTTGGGGGGTCGGGGGACCTGTAAGTGTCTGGCGCTCCTTTTCTTGCAAACCTACCTGCTGACACATCACCATGCCGATCATGCCATCGAAACGGTTACCGGTAGTTATATCACTGGACACCGAGTCGACGGGAGTCGATTTGCAACACGGCTCCCGGCCGTTCCTGGTGACCACCTGCAACCAGCAGGGGATGCAGACCTGGTGGGAGTGGCCGGTGGACCCGGTCACCCGGCAGCCGGACGTCGACATGGACGACGTGGCCGCAATCCAGGCGGAGATCGACCACGCCGACATCGTCTGCCTGCACAACTCGAAGTTCGACGTGGGGATGCTTGAGGCGGTGGGAGTAAGTGTGCCGTGGCCCAAGGTTCGGGACACGTTCGTGATGGCACACCTGCTGGCGTCCAACCACCCGCACAACCTGACGGACACCGCCATCGAGTACCTTGGACCGAAGGCCAACATACTCAAGTTCGAGCAGCGGGTGATGGTGGCTACGCAGCAGTGCCGCAAGGTGGTTGAGGACAACTCGTTCTCCCACGTCGGCATCGACACCCGCTGCTGGCGGATAGCCAGGGAGGGTCTGGAGGACATGCCGTCGGTGAAGGGCAGCAGCGACCGTGAGCAGGACAAGCCGTGGAAGAACGACATGTGGCTGCTGCGGGCGTTGGCACGGGCGATACTGCGCGAGCCGAACCTGACGAAGCTGACGGACCTCCACAAGGCCAGGTTGCAGGGGTCCGGCTATCCGCTTGAGTGGTGGACCGCGGCGCTGGACTACGCCAACGCCGACAGCGCGGTGGAGCTTCCCCTGTACCTGCGGATGGAGCAGCTGGTGACAGAGAGGAAGCTGTGCAAGATATTCGCGCACAGGAGCGAGCTGCCGCGGGTGGCCTATGAGATGGAGTCCAGGGGCGTCACCATCATAGGCAGCAGCACAGACGAGATGATAGCGGAGTACGACCAGTCCACGACGGCGGCTGACGAGAGGCTGGTGGAGATCGCCGCAGAGTTCGGGCACGACATCAAGCTGGCCGCTGGCACGTCGATGACGGACAGCACGCGGGAGTTCTTCTACGGGGCGGTGGTGCAGGGATGCCCGCGGTGCAAGTACGTCAAGCACGTAAAGCACTGGAACGGCGGCGAGGCGGTGGACAAGCACTGCCCCAAGTGCGCCGGACGCAAGCGCAATCCAAAGACGGTCGAGCTGGTGACCAGCCAGAACCCGTGCCTTGGATTGAGGCCGATCAAGAGCAGCAAGACCGGCAACGCCTCGCTGGACAAGGACGCGCTGGCCGAGTACATAGCAACCGCGGACGATGGCCCAGCGCTGGACTTCATGCGGACGTTCCAGGAGAAGCGACTTAGGGAGACGGCGCTGACGTACATGCTGGCGTACAAGCGGCACCAGTTGCCGACGCAGCACCCAGGGTACTATCGGATACACTCCAGCCTGAACCCGTGCGCCACCAACCACCTGCGGTGGGCGTCTAACTCCCCCAACCTCCAGAACGTGAGCAAGAAGGAGGCTGAGTGCGGGTACTGCGACGGGGAGGGCTGCGGGGCGTGCGGCGGAACAGGTCGGGCGCTTAAATCTCTCAGGAACTGCTTCGGCCCGATGCCCGGCCGGGAGTGGTGGACTATGGACTACCACAACATCGAGCGCAGGATACCGGCGTTCGAGTCTGGCGAGCCCAAGATGGTAGAGGTGTTCGAGCGGCCCGACGAACCGCCGTTCTTTGGCAGCCTGTACTGTCTGACGGCGTCGGTGCTCTATCCCGACGAATACTGGCCACTGGCTGACAGGAAGGATGCGTTCAAGAAGGAGCGGCCCAACCTGTACAAGAGGTCGAAGTTCTTCGACCTGGCCAAGCAGTACGGCTGCGGACGCAAGAAGGGAGACGCATTGTCAGGGATCAGGAACTCGTTTGATCTGGTGGACAACGAGTTTCCTCTGCTTAGCGCGCTACAACGGCACTACCTCAACATGGCCGAGAAGCTGGGGTACGTCGAGACCATGCCGGACAAGTTCGTGGACCCCGACAGGGGGTACCCGATCCTGGCGTCGCGCACCGAGGACGGGTACGTGCTGAGCACGACGCCGTTCAACTACCACGTGTCGGGCACGGCCTGCTGGGTCAAGAACCAAGCGCTGGTCAGGTGCGGCGAGCAGATAGCAGAGTGGAACGCCGAGGGCTGGGACGGGTACATCTCGCTTGAGATACATGACGAGATTCTGTTCGACTGTCCGGCTGGCACTGGGCCAGAGCCGTGGCTGACCAACCTGCCCAGGATGCGGGCGCTCCAGCGGCTGATGGAGATGGGTGGCGAGGGGATCGGGGTGCCGACGCCGGTCAGCGTCGAGTACCACAGCGAGACCTGGGCGACCGGGATGTCGCTGTAAAATATGACACCCGCCTAGTTATGGCGGGTGTGAGTGAAACAGGTGAAAGTGACGGTTCAGGCTGCGGCAGACTGATCGGTGGTCTGCGAGGCTTCATCGGTCTTGGAGACTTTCCGCTTTTCCTTGAGGCGCTGCTTCTCGGCTTCGAGGCGAGCGTCCACCGTGGCGGCTTCCTCGTCAGTCATCGCGCCGGTCTTGGTGATGGCGATCGTCTTGGGTTCGTCCTTGCCGATCGAGACCTTGACGTGAATGTGCCGCTCCGCGGCCTTGCGTTTGATCGCCACTGCGAAGTTCTGCGGATCGCCGGTGAAGTCCTCGCCGTGGACGATCACGTAGGCGCCGGGGGACTCGACGGAGAACATCTTGTCCCAGTCGTGCTTCGCGGTGCTGCCGCCAGAAACCGGGTGCTCGAACTTTTTGATGACCTTGGCCATGATAAAACTCCTGATTGCCAGGGTTCGGCTGGTAAGCGAAGTGCTAACCTATCACCAACCTGACAATGGTATAATACACTGGTGAGCCAATTGCGTCAACAGCAATTTTGCAGAATCTTGGATAAATTGTAGGAGGCGTGGTTGCCTACTATACCGGCTAGTATTGAGAACGGAAACGGTAGGCACGATGACGCTGCCGCCGACCCTATCCGCCCATTCCGCTTCCACGGGGTCGAGCTGCACGACCACGGCGGCCAGGCGGTCGGAGACTGCCCGTTCTGCCGGCGGGACGGCAAGTTTTCGGTGGAAAGCCAGACCGGGCTGTGGCGCTGCTGGGTCTGCGGGCTGTCTGGCAACCCGCTGACCTTCCTGCGGCAGCTGTGGGAGGCGTCCGACGCCGCCACCAACGGGCACGGAGAAGAGCTTGCCAAGGAGCGGGGGTACCTGGACCGGGCGACGTTGACCGCCTGGGGGGTGTGCCGCAGCGTGATCGACGGCTCGTGGATGGTGCCCGGATACTCGGCCGTCGACACTGCGGAGTCCAAGGCAGGACGACTAGACCAGCTGTACAAGCGGGTGCAGCAGATGAGCGGCGGGCTATGGAAGTGGACGCTGATGCCGACACCCGGTCTGTGGCCGAAGGGGGAGGCGCACAGGTTGCATATGCCGGCGCTGGACTTCGACCCGGCGAGGCCAAGGGTGGAGGTCTGCGAGGGGCCGTGGGACGGGATGGCGCTGTGGGAGGTCGCCCGGCACACCAAGCGGACAGCGGACGGTTATGAGTACACCGGCAATCCGGCGGCGTCGATCATTGCGGACACCAACGTGGTGGCCGTACCTGGTTGCAACGTATGGCGTACCGAATGGACCGAGCTGTGTCGGGGCAAGGACGTGACGCTGTACTATGACAACGACCACCCGCGTACCATGCCGGGGGGCAAGCAATCGGTGGCCGGTGCCGACGGGGTCAGAAGGGTTCACGGTATCATAGCACAGGTGGCCGCGCGGGTCAGGTGGCTGCAGTGGGGCGGGGGTGGCTACGACCTAAGCCTGCCAAGCGGGCACGACGTGCGGGACCACTTGAGGGGCAAGTAACGAATCGAAACCAGGGAGGTGGATCATGCAGGGAGTGATAAGTCCGGTGATGGTGTCGAACCTAATCACCATGTCGATCTGCGCTAGGCACGACAAGCGACAATCGGTCGGCGGTCCGTACTCTGTACCTGACGAAGTGACCAGGCGGCTGCGGGCGCAGCTGATCCTGGAGGAGGCGCTGGAGACGATCAAGGCGTTGGGGTTCGTGGTCAGCATCAACGGCGAACCGCGGCCCGTACCAGCAGACCTGGACATCCACGAAATCATCGACGGCTGCGCCGACCTAAACTACGTGCTGGTGGGGACGCTGGTAGCCTGTGGCGTGCCGGACGAACCACACTTCCAGGAGGTGTGCTCGGCCAACGAGGACAAGTTCCCGGACGGCGTGGCGGTGTTCGATGCCGACGGCAAGTTCCAGGAGCCGGAGGGGTGGGAGCCGCCCAAGCATGATCTGGTACAGGAGTCAACGTCGGGAATCAACCTGCGGGAGCTGGCGAGTTACTATCTCAAGGGATTCATGAAGGCAAGGGGGAAGTGATGCCGAAGATACCGGACAAGCTGAAGCAGCACCAAGCACCACCTGCGCCTCCGGCCGCCGCGACGCAGCAGAAGGAGTACCCTACGTGGACGTCTCCGTGCGGCGGGTACACGCTGATATGCGCCGACAATATGGACGTGATGCGTGGGGTAGTTGCAGACACGATAGACAGCGTGGTGAGCGATCCACCTTACGGATTGGAGTTCATGGGTAAGGACTGGGATGCACCGTGGAAGAACCAGGTAACTTCGGATCATCTCGGTGGAATAGAGGTGTGTGACGAGGGTACTCATGCGTCCCATCCCTTTCGGGATGGGACGAAGCGAATTACATACGGCAGGTCTCCGCTGTTCCAGGTGTGGTGCCAGGAGTGGGCGGCAGAGTTGCTGCGTATAAGCAAGCCTGGCGCTCACTGTGCTGCGTTCGGTGGGACAAGGATGTGGCACAGGTTGGCCTGCGGTGTGGAGGACGCTGGGTGGGATGTGAGAGATACTGCTGCATGGGTGTACGGATCAGGATTTCCTAAATCACACGATATTAGTAAGGCGATTGACAGGGAGTTGGGAGAGCTACACAACAGAGAAATAATATCGCAAACAACCACTGTTATAGGTGTAACTTCACTTAGCTCAAAAGGCGTTGTATCTAATGTAACACACTCCAAACCCGCCACAGCAGCAGCAGCAGAGTGGAACGGCTGGGGCACAGCGCTCAAGCCGAGCTATGAGCCAGTAATCATCGCGCGCAAGCCGCTGGTCGGGACGGTGGCGCAGAACGTGATGAGGTACGGGACGGGTGGAATCAATGTGGATGGGTGCAGGGTGGGGGTTGAGGACATGCCCGTCACTCCTCGTGACGGGCAGGTTATATCCGAGAACCGGGCGATGGCCGCCCCGAATACAGGGAGGATAGACTGCGGAACTAAGACGGGGCGCTGGCCGGCTAATCTGGCTCACGATGGTAGCGACGAGGTGGTGAGGTTGTTTCCTGAAGCTGGGGGTGGAGACAACCGGGGAAAGTGTGACGGCAAGCGTAACGGAGGGTTTGCAAACATTGGAGCGGATAAGGGGGACAGCATACCGAACTCTGAGGTGTATGCGGACTCCGGCAGCGCTGCGAGGTTCTTCTACTGCTCTAAAGCGAGCAGCGACGACCGCGGATACAACGGTACGCACCCGACCGTCAAGCCCGTAGACCTCATGTGCTGGCTGGTGCGCTTGGTGACGCGCAAGGGCGGGCTGGTGACCGACCCGTTCATGGGTAGCGGGACCACCGGGGTGGCGTGCGTGAGGGAGGGGATGCGGTTTATCGGCATCGAGAAGAACCCGGAGTATTGGGAGACGGCGGTGGGTAGGGTTCAGCGCGCTCTGATGGACGCCGGTAAGATGGCGAAGCCGAAGATGGGCGAGGGGTTTGCACCGACGCAGCTAAAGATAGGGAGGAAGTGATGCCGAAGATACCGGATAAGCTGAGGGATGCGTACTAATGCCATCAATACCTGCAAGATTACGCAGCGTCTACATGAACGAGTGGGAAGACTACGCTGCCAGGTGGTTACGTAACCTGTTCCCTAACTCTGTAGTAGACAGTCGCAGCATAGTTGACGTTATGCCAGCCGAGTTGATGGCGTACAATCGCTGCCACTTCTTCGCGGGTATCGGAGGGTGGGAGTACGCGCTTGAGATCGCAGGGTGGTCTGCAAGTAATCCAGTGTGGACTGGCAGCTGCCCGTGCCAACCGTTCAGCGTGGCGGGCAAGCAACTAGGAGAAGAGGATGAGCGACATCTATGGCCAGAGTTCTTCAGGCTTATCAGGGAGTGCAGACCTCCAGTCGTGTTTGGAGAGCAGGTTGCGGGTCAATCTGGACTTGGTTGGCTCGCCGGAGTACGAGATGACCTCGAATCTGTTGGATATGCAGTCGGGGCCGCCGATCTACCAGCTGCGTGCGTCACTGCGCCGCACAAGAGGCAACGACTATTTTGGGCGGCCTACTGTGCAGAAGCAAGCAACCAGGATGGGCGGGTTAAGAGAGGATTGCGAGAAGGGCCACAAGTCAAACTTGGAAGAGGTGGTTCATCTATGTGTATCAGGGTGGCCGACAGTGGTGAAGACCAACTTCATGATGCCGTCGGCAGATCGTCTGGAGAACCTGAAAGACGGCGAGACAACGCGCAATATCGCATCAGGGGGCGAGCCGCAGAACCTACACGAGAGAGTGCTGTTGCACCTTGGGGTCGATCTGTCTGGATTGAGTGCACAGACGGTAAGTTCAGGAGGGTACCCTGTTCTGAACAAGGAATTTTGCCGCTGGCTCCAAGGGTTCCCGGAACGGTGGAGCAGATTAGCGCCTACGGAAACGCGATAGTGCCGCAGGTCGCTGCCATGTTTATCAGGTCATTCATGGAGGCGGTAGGTATGGTTCCAACGGATGACGAGTACATAAGGAAGCCGCGCATGGGCGAGGGGTTCGCACTGGTGCCCCTGAACCAGAGGAGGAAGTGATGCCGCAGTTGCTTGGTGGGTTTAATGCCGAGCTGCGCCAGAGGATAGCCAGGCTTGAGTCGCTGCTGGAGAAGGTGTCCGAGGTGCCTGACGAGTGGAAGCAGGAGGCGGCAGCCGGCGGGGGCAGGGAAGAGAAGGACCGGATCAACCCCGCCCCGTGCCGCAGCTGGGACGACCTGGTCGCGGCGTGGTCGTCGGCGCAGCGGTGGAGGCGGTCGCTGTCGGACATGCTGGCGACGGCTCTGGCGGTGGCCGCCTCGACCTCGCAGACCGGCAACCAGCTGCACCTGCTGCTGATAGCGCCGGCAGGGTCGATGAAGACGGTGATATGCGACGCGATGCTGGTGACCAAGAAGTGCATAATAGTGGAGGGCATCACCGGGTTCGTAAGCGGCGCCAAGTCCGAGGACGGCAGGGACCTGTCGTTCCTGGCGCGGGCCAACCACCTGACCTGGGTGACGCCAGAGGGGGACGTGATGGTCAAGTCCCCGCTGTTCGCGGAGATCATGGCGCAGGCCCGCAGGATATTCGACGGCAGCTACAGCCAGGTGTACAAGACCACCGACGAGGACCTCAACTTCTTCGGGCTGCGTACACCCTGGGTAATCGCTGGCACCCCGATGATCATCGACTACTGGGAGCAGTCGGGGCTGGGGGACAGGTTCCTGCGGTTCTGGCTGGACGAGCCGACCGACGACGAGCGGCGCAAGATCGTGCTGGCGGCGATGGACAGCGAGTGGCACGCGGTGACCGAGCACAGCAACGGCAGCTCAGGTGGGATCGAGCACAAGCTGCGCAACGCCTACGCGATGACCGGCGGATACATCGAGTGGCTGCGGGACAACGTGGCGAAGATCAACAAGGTGACAATGAGCGAGTACTACCGGCACCTGATCGCTGACTTCGCCGAGTTCGCGGCCGACATGCGGGCCAAGCCCAACAACGACCCTCGCAGGACCGACAGCCACGATACCAAGGAGCTGCCCACCCGTATCGGCCGGCAGCTGGTACGCCTGGCGCGTTGCTACGCGTTCGTGCTCAACAAGTGGGCCGTGGACGCCGAGGTGATGAGGATGGTGGCGGACCGGGCTATTGACACCAGCAAGGGCAAGACTCTGGACACGCTGCGCTGGTTCTACATGGTCGACAGCCGCAGCGGCAGGCAGTACCAGCAGGCGGGCGGGATCATGTCCTCAACGTTGAGCCGGTGGGCCGGATACGCAAGCGAGCCCAAGTTGATCGAATACATGCAGTTCTTGCAGAAGATCGGGGTGATCGAGCACGTGGGATCGTCACACAGCAGCGGCCATTGGAAAGTCTGCGGGCGGGTGGACAGGATGTACCGGAATATATTCGGAGTTTAATCGTGAGCTTTGTCGTACCGCTTGTTGGTGCTCGACGACCTGTCGCGGACGGGGGGCATGGCGCCGCCGCGGGCCGCGAGGAACGCGTCGAGCGCCGCGGCGCCCCTGGGGGTGGCCTTGTAGCAGTCCTGCGTCTCGCCGTCGAGGTCAATCACAACCTTGGAGACCAGGCCGAGCTTCAGCAGGCCGGGCGACGCAGGGCCGGACGAGGAGCCGGCGGGTACGCCGTTGAGCACGCGGTTGATGGTGCCGGTGGTCGGCACGAAGCCCGCCTCGGCGGCGAGCACCTGACGCGGCAGCACCGGCCAGTACCCCTTGCGGTCAGATGGCACGAGCACGGACAGCACGCGCGCCTCCGGGACGCGGATGAGGGTTGTGATGGTATTCGCGAGGGATTTAGGGATTGTCGGCATATCCTTATAATAATGCCTGCGGCGGTTCACGTCAAGGTCGGTTCCGCGAAAATCTTGAAAATATTTCCGTCCGTCCGGCGCAGGCGCTAATCAACAACGTGATAGAATGGATATGTGGACGAGATGACCGCATGGCTGTTCCTGGCGGAGACGTGGAAGCCGGAGGAAGTCCAGCCGGACGTATGGGGCGTCAGGAGTGCGCTGGGGTTCGCCACGCTGTACGGTCTGTGTCCGATGATAACTGAGCTGCACCGGCGGGGCACGGTAAGCGATGCGGTGATGCAGTCAATGTTCAACAGGCTGATCGCGCTGCCCGACTGGCGAGACACCACGTTCAAGTTCCCCACCGACCGGCTGGGCGGGGCGCAGCGGGTGGAGTTCTGCCTGCGGGCAGTGGAACAATGTGATTAACGCGGGGAAAAATCACTACTCAGATTTTGCTCTTGAAAATTGCGCATCGGTCGCTTATAATTCCTGCGGGGCAACTTGCCTTGAAATTTACAACAGGAGCGACCGATGGTATCATTCAACGTGGGGACTGGACGGCGTAGGGCACCTCCGAGGCCGGACGTGGCGTGGCATCGCCAGGCGCAGAGGAGCGCCATCAACGTGGTGTGGACCGGACTGACCGTCACGGTGGCTGGGCACCTGCTCCGGCTTGAGCGGGACAACGCGACCAAGATCGCCAGGGTGGTATCGGAGCACCTGCTGGGGCACGGCGCAGACGGCACGGCCGCGGAGGCGGTCAGAATGGCCGCGGAGCTGCTGGCGGGCCGGGCGCAGCGGGTGCTGGGCGCCGGCTGGAAGGTGACGCCGCTGGACGCGGAGGGATGATACATGACAGAGCCCACCATCATGCCGAAGACCACCACCTCGCCGTACGACGCGGTGATGGCGGCTTTCGGAAAAGAGGTCGCGCACAACGCGAGGTTCAGCCGCACCGAACGGGCGCAGATCAAAGTGGTTGTGTGGCCGAAGGCGTTGATCGATGAGGTGCCCAGAGATTGCCGAACTCGACCTTCGCTGACAGGGGACATACCGCTGATGCTGCTGATGGCTCGGCCTGACGCGATTACCAAGGTAATGCTGCACGAAATCGAGTGCGAAGTGGTGACCACGCAGACGCAGGTGGGCGCCGAGTTCGCGGCGATGCTGCGGGCGTCGATCGACGGCAAGAACGTGCTACTGTTCGCCGAGGACGGGTCGTGCAAGTTCATGGAGTGGGTGCCGTGACCGCGATGGACAACGAGAAACTGGTGACCGACGCGCAGCGGCATGTTCTTGAGAAGCATCCGTCGGCGTGGGCGGTCTACAACAGCGACCGGGGCGGGTTCAAGGTCTACCGGGACAAGGTGACGTTCGTCGCGCTGAGCGAGACGTGCCCGACAGAGGCCGGAGCATGGCAGGACGCACTGAAGTACGTCAGGCGGCAGGGGCCGGAGTATTGAAATGTCCAACAAGCGAGTAAGAGCCATAGTCCGCATCACGTTGGACGTTGAAGCAGACAGCGTGTGGGGCGGCGAATGCACCTTCGACCAAATTGCCAAGCAAGCCGAGGACGGCGTGAGAGGTTTGTTTACCAACAGTAATCCCTTGACGCTGAAAGACGTTCCCAGGCGCATCAAGAGCATGGAGATGGTGCAGGTGATCATATCACCGGAGAAATAGTCGCTCAGTTTTTGATATCAGGATTTTTAATGGCCGGCGAACAACAGAAGCGTGGACCGAAGTTCTCCAACACGCAGCGTGAGGAGGTCAAGGCGCTGGTGGCCAAGCTGGACCGCCGCGGCTACTCGCTGTGGCAGGTGCGGGACGAGCTGGAGCGGTCGAACGGGATCAACATCACCAACGTCCAGGTGAGCGTGTACCTGAAGCAGCTGCGGGCGGAGTACAAGGCTGCGCGGCTGAAGGAGCGGCAGGACGAGGTCAACACGAAGATCGAACAGTACCGGGAGATCAGACGCGAGGCGTGGTTGGCATACGACCGCAGCATGGAGGACTCGCACAAGCTGGTCGAGGAGTACGGCACGGACAGCGAGGCGGTGGGGGTCGAGGACTACATCACCAGCGAGGTGCTGCTGAAGAAGATAGTGACCAAGGAAGGGCGGCTGCCGGACAACTCCTACTTGACGACGATCATGCGGACGCTGGAGGCGGAGCGCGAACTGCTGGGTCTGGACGAGTGCAAACCGGGGCTGGTGACGCTGGAGCAGGCGCTGGCGGTGATAGCGGCGATAAAAGATGCGGTGCGGGAAGTACTTGAGGACCATCCGGACCTGTGGCGGGCGGTGGCGCAAAGGACCGCCGCGCTGGCCCCTCTGAGCGTGGTCGACAGGCACGAGGTGGTGGCGTGACGTTGTTGATGAACAACCCTCTGGTATCTGCTAAGCCGCGCCGGAGCGAGGACGCGCTGTGGCGGGCGGCGAGCGAGCTGTTCGCGGACGTGCTAGTCGACCCGATGGCCGCGCTGAGGGACGACCCGTGCCTGGTGTTCGCACCGCTGAACGCGGAGGCGGACCCCTGGCAGAGATCGGTGCTGACCAGCAGCGCGGAGAAGCTGCTGCTGCTTTGCTCGCGGCAGAGCGGCAAGGCTTTAGACATAGATACGCCTATACCGACTCCAACCGGATGGACCAGCATGGGCGCGTTGGAGATAGGTGATTCAGTAATTGATGAGATGGGAAATCCAACAAAGGTCATTGGATGTTCAGAACTTGAATACAGGGAGGCGTATGAGGTATCATTCTCTGATGGCTCTGTAATCATAGCTGACGGAGACCACCAGTGGAACACGATAGACTTAGCAACTAAAAATGCTATGCTACGTGCACACGGAACTATAGTTGAAAACTGGGCCGGTTGGAAGTCGGTATGGAAGAACGGCAGTCAGTTGAAGGTAAATACTCTTACGACTAACGGCATAGCAGACACATTGAAAAAGGGAAAATGCCAAGAGAATAACCATGCTATTCCGGCTTGCCGGCCGTTAGATTTGCCTGAAGCTGATTTACCGATAGACCCGTATGTACTTGGTGCATGGCTGGGCGACGGCACCTCTTGCAGTGCGCAGTTTACTACAATGGATGATGAGATAACGATGGAGATTGCCAAGGCTGGCTACAACGTATCGCAGCCCAGAATGAAGCCAGGAAGCCAAGCGTACATATTCACTATAGGTGGTATAGATGGTTCTAAAGTATGCCGCCGAGGTCATCCAAAGGCTGAACATTGGCATAAGGGTCATTGCAGAAAGTGTGAGAGACTGCGAAGGCGATCAGGTAAATCTGATGCTTGGACCAACATAGAGTTAATTGCTGTATTGAGAAGGGAAAACCTGCTCAACAATAAGCACATACCAGACAAATACCTTCGTGCATCGTTTCAGCAAAGATTAGCGCTGTTTCAAGGATTGATGGACACTGATGGTTGTGGTAGCAGTAATCCGAACAACAGTAGGTGTGAATTCACTAGCACTAACCCGATGCTCGCTGCTGGGTTTCTCGAACTATCCAGGAGTCTGGGTATAATTGCAACGATGTCTGAGGGTCGAGCAAAGATGAATGGTAAGGATTGCGGTCCAAAATGGAGGATCGGATTTACCCCTACAATTATGCCATTCCGTCTGACGAGGAAGAAAGCGACAGTCAATCTGGATGGTGGCAGGCAAGGACAACGTAGGTTGAGATACATAGTTGGAATAAAACCCGTCGGTAAAAGGATTGTAAAGTGCATAACTGTTGACTCTCCGAATTGCCTGTATCTAGCCGGGGAATCGATGATCCCAACCCACAACAGCTTCACGCTGGCCGCGATGGCGCTGCTTGAAGCGCTGCTTCACCCGCACAGCGAGGTGCTGCTGATATCCAAGACGCTGCGGCAGTCGGCGGAATTGCTGCTCAAGGTGAAGATGCTGTGGCGCGGGCTGATCGGCGGCAAGGTGCACAGGCGGCCGTGGAACCCCAAGAGCCTGGCGGAAGACGCGGCGCACGAGCAGGGGATGATAAAGGCCAAGGGCTGGGACGGGGCGGCGCTGGTGGGTATCGAGGTGTCCGAGGCGACCAAGGACAAGGCGCTGTCGATGGAGCTGCCCAACGGCTCGCGCATCATCAGCCTGCCCGGCAGCCCCGACACCATCGTGGGCTTCAGCTCGGTGACGCTTCTGGTGCTCGACGAGGCCAGCAGGATACCGGACCAGCTGTACAACCTGGTGCGGCCGTTCCAGGCAGCTACGAAGGCAGTCCACGGAAGGGCGCCGAGGCTTGTGGTGGCCAGCACGCCGTATGGCAAGCGGGGCTGGTTCTGGGAGGCGTGGCAGAACTGTGAAAAAGCAGAACAAGCATATGAGCGCGGTCGCCGAGCAACCGACGACGTGGATATACGAGTTCGAGGTGCAGCCGGGAATGGAACCGCCGGAGGTATTCCAATTTCGGGATATGTTCGGGACGGAGAAAGAGTCGTTTCGGTCGTGGTACCCAGGGCAAGTGAAGTTGCTCCGCGTTCGCAAGGCCCGTATACCGGCACCGAGTCCTGGCTCAACCGACACTACCAGCTCGGCGCCGAAGGCAAAGAAGCGCGGCCGCCGTTCGAGACGTACCGGGTGACCGCCGACCAGTGCCCGCGGATCGAGGCGTCGTTCCTCGAAGAGGAACGGGCCATGATAGGCAACAGGTGGTACAGGCAGGAATACTTCTGCGAGTTCGTCGACGCGATAGACAGCGTTTTCAGCCGCGACGCGGTGCAGGCCGCGGTGGTCAAGGGCGACGGAGAGAAGCGATTGTGGTTCGAGTGAACTATGACTGAATGCTCACACAAGTGGCTTGACGTCACAACATTCGAGGAGTTGGCAGCCAGCCATACAACCGAGCTGTGCGTGGTTTGCAGTTGCGTGAAGTCAACGCCGTTTGGTTCTACGCCGACAGGATATGCGATAGTCACGTTGCCACCTGCGACCGAACAACTTCGCCCGGCTTCAGGAGCGCGGAGGTCTGAGACATGACCGCAGGAACCTGGTTCTGGCTTATCTACGTGCTGTGCGCCCTGCTGGGAGTGTTCTTCAACTGGCCTTGGTCGACGCAGTCGGGCGGTCAGCCGCCCTGGCGGCCGCTGGGCTGGGTGGTGGTCGAGCTGATCCTGTTCGGGTTGCTGGGCTGGGGCGTCTTCGGCCCGCCGATTAGGTGATATAATGGATGTGCAGGAGCAGCAACATCACTTGAACAAGTTGCGCATGCTTTGCCGCGATGTGCGGGCTCACACGGCGAAGCTGCGCGACGCTGTATCCAAGTTCCTTAACGCGCCCGCTCAGGAGACGGAAATGCCTCAGACGATTGACGACCTGGTGGCCGCGGTGGCCGCCGAGGATGCGGTGATCGACAGCGCGGTGGCGCTGATCAACGGGTTCCAGCAGCGGCTTACCGGCGCTATCGCAGCAGCGCTTGCGGGCGGAGCGACGGCGGACCAGCTGAAAGCCCTGGTGACGCTGAAGGACGACGTGGCGGCGAAGTCCAAGGCGTTGTCGGACGCGGTGGCCGCGAACACGCCAACCCCGCCCCCGACACTGGCGCCCAGCCCGGCTCCGTGATATGATGGAATCAGCCCGGCGGCGTAGGGCAGAGCGGCGTGGAATTGTCTGAAGCCGCCGGACTAACTTCAGAGGTGCAGAGCGATGTTCGACCCGATGAAGGTGGCTGAGGCCGCGCTGGAGCGGCTGAAGGCTGAAGACTCCAGCTTTCCATCGTTGCCCAAGTCCGCACAGGCGCGGTTCATCGTGGTGGTCGAGACGGAGGCTCGCAGAGCGTTCGCGGAGCATGTTGACAGCATCTACTCAAGGAAGGTGGGAGAGATATGCTCAGACGAGTGTGTTCCTGGTGCGGCGCAGTCATACGAGACGGCGACCCACTCCAAGTGACCCACGGCTGCTGCGAGGCGTGCACTTTGGAGGCGTTCGAGGAGATCGGCGAGCCGGTGATCATGGCGCAGGAGCTGCGGCACGACGACCCGACATGGGGTGAATGGGTGGAGCTGGGAGTGGGTGGATGAGCGTCGAGCGTGAATACATAGCGGGGCTCGACATTGGAAAACTTGTCGATTTTAGTGCTTTCGCGCTGTTCGAGAGGTCGCGTCCAATGCTGGCCCCCAGCGGCCCAGAGGTGGTCAACGACCTGGACGAGCTGTACGGGCAGCAGACGGTGGCGGTTCTGCCGAAGCCCGACCTGCTGGCCCGCAGGCCGATGTCCGGCGCTCTGACGGCAGAGGAGCGCAGGGCGCGGCAGTGGCGGTATCACCTGGTGCGCATGGAGCGCTGGGACGTCGGTACGGACTACGACAGGATACTCAGCTGGCTGGTCAAGGCGTACTCGCGGGGCGCGGACCGGGGCGGGTTGGGCGGCACGGTGCTGGCGGTGGACTACACGGGCGTGGGTGTGCCGGTTGTCGAGTGGCTGCGCAAGGAGATGTCGCTGGCGAAGTCCACCCGCTGCACGATCAGGCCGATATGGATACAATCAGGCAAGACAGTGGTGGAGAACGCCGCGGGCGGCTGGAACGTACCCAAGTCGGAGCTGGTGTCGATCGTGCAGGTGCTGCTGGGGACCAAGCGGCTGACGATCGAGCAGGACATGAAGAACTGCGGCGGGCTGGTGGACGAGCTGCTGAACTTCAAGGTGAAGCAGAACGCTGAGACGGGGCACGAGAGTTTCGAGGCCTGGAGAGAGAAGGACCATGACGATCAGGTCTTGGCATGCGCCATCGGCCTGTGGTGCGGCGAGCAGAAGAGCAGGGACTTCTGGGTGAGATGATGAACGCGCGGAACTGGCCCGGTTCAAGCTAGGTGAACCCAGCTAAACTTGGATTCGGCATGCAGCGAAGACCAAGTTACGGGGCGCCCGAAACGCCGGGAAAATCCCTGCCAGCCGCGCTTTCTTGAGGTGATGCGATGCTTACCGCCGAAGACCTCGCCGCCGTCTGCGCCATAGTGAGGCAGGAATTGCAGAACCTGGTGGTCGCTGTCGCGGAGTTGGAGAAATCGGGCGACAGCGACATCGTAGCGGCATATGCAATGCGTTGTATGGAGACTGATGATGGATCGAACATGCAGCAGGTGCGGTAAGAAGATTCTGCGGGGCAGGATTGAGGCGATTCCCGACACCGAGGTGTGCGCGGGTTGCTCCGACGCGCGGGCCAAGACCGCGGCGGACGTGGATATCGACGGGCCGGAGCTGACCGACCTGCGCAGCAGCGCGAGGACGCCGGACAGGGAGAAGTGACATGATCGACGAGAAGGACATCGCCAAGATCGAGGACTTCCTGGGTCGAGTGCAGTTCGGCTACGACACCGGGCAGCTGTCGCAGCGGTACTACAAGGACGTGAAGGCGCTGCTGAGGGACCGCGGCGAGATGGCGGACAGATTGCGGCACCTGGAGGCGGCGCTTGAGTTGGAACGGATGTTCGTGAACGATGTCAACGCCCTGGTATGCCAGACCGGCGCGGCCGAGGAGGACACCGGGCGGCAGTGGATGCTGGACGAGATCAAGCGGCTGGTGGAGGCGGATAAGAAGTGAACGATCAGCCGGCCCTCACGATACTGGTGCTCGCCGTCTGCTGCGGGTTGCTCAGCCTGGTGGCGGCGCTACTGTCGGCCAGCCTGCCCGCGCTGTGGTGGCTGCACGTGCGGCGGGCGGACCGCGAGGACAGGAACGACGAGCGACTGCGAGAGCTGGAGCGTGATGTGCGGGCGCTTGACGAGGTGGTGGACAGGGCGGTGGTGGGCGCGAAGCAGGTGCAGTGATCTGCGCGGCCGCGTGGGGCCGCTGACTGGAGTCAACAGGAGCGCAGGGGATGCGGCGTGATTAAATCGGCCAGGCACTTGACCAGGGCATCGGCTGGCGCGGTGAGCAAGAGCGCCACGCCGGGCGAGCGGATACTGGGCCGCCTGTTCCCGGCCGCGCATGGCACCGGATATCCCGGCGGCTGGTCGCAGGACCGCATCTCCCAGGTGCAGCACTACCTGGACTGGACCTACGTCGTCATCCACGCCAACTGCATGAAGCTGTCCAGCGTCTACCCCAACGTCGCCTGGGTGCATGACTCCGGCGTGCCGGGCAGGACGGTCAAGGCGTGCGAGCGGTCGCTGCTCAACGCCACCGGTAGGGGTTTCGGTGGTACTGGCCACGTGGGATCAGACATCCACAAAGGCCAGCCGGGCAAGTGGGGGGCCAAACCGCAGGCGCCGGCCGGCGGCGACTGGGTGGATTACTCCAACTACGACGCGGCTCGGAAGCTGTCCGGCAGCAACAGCTCGTTCCTCACCATCGGCGAGTACCGTTCCAAGGCGCTCAGCGTGCTCAAGCCGCACGAGGAGCTTGAGCCGATAGAGCGCAGGCACCTCCTCCCTTCACTGATCCAGAACCCCAATCCCGTTGATACGCACTTCGACTACATGTACGAGCTGCGGATGTTCAAGTTCCTGTGCGGTGTGGCCTACGAGTGGAAGGTGCGCAACAGGTTCGGCAGGCCGTGCGAGCGGTGGGTGATCCCGTCGCACTGGGTGTGGCCAAGGACCGGCGGCCACAAGCACGTCGACCCGGAGCATCCCGACGCTGACCGGCTTATCGAGTACCTGGAGGTACGGCCGTGGGGCGGCATGGGCTCGGCCGGCATGCTCAAGATTCCCATCGACGATGTGATCATCCATCTGTTCAAGTCTCCCGTCAACAAGCTGGACGGATACAGCAAGCTGTGGTCGCTGTCAAGGTGGATCGACACGGAGGAGTCGATAGCACGGTCCCGCTGGTCGCAGTTCATCAACATGGCCCGGCCTGAGTTCTGGGTGTCGATGCCGCCAGGCTACACCGATCCCGACGACTACATGATATCGCGCTGGGAGGCCAAGATCGCCCAGAAGCACCAGGGCGAGTTCAACGTGGGCAAGCCGCTGTTCACCCCCAGCGGCACGGTGGTCACCCCGCTGTCGTTCTCCCCGACCGACATGGCCTACATGGAGGGGTTCGACCAGATGGCCAAGGCGATCTGCGCCGGCTTTGGCACGCCTCAAGCTGCACTTGGCATGGTGCAAGACATGACGTTCGGCTCGGTGCTGGCGACGCTGGCCGGCTGGTGCTTGGATGATGACACGGAGTGCTTGACTGACTGTGGTTGGAAGAAGTGCTGGGAGTTGACTGACGATACTGTGGTCGCTTGCTACGATCAAGCATCCCAGAGCATGGTGTACCACAAACCGTCTAGGATCGTCGTTGAGCCGTATAAGGGGCCGATGCACCTGTGGCAAGGGCAGCGCGTTGACGCCTGCATGACTCCAGGGCATCGGGTACACTTGCAGCGGTTCCCGGCTGCGTCAAGGAAACACCTGAACTACCCCTGGGAAACGATCAAGATAGACGACATGACGCCTGCCACGACGTACAGGATAAAGAGGTCGGCACCGCTAATAGGAGCAACTGACCCGCCGAAGTACGTGTCATTCCCATCATACAACCCATGCGGTAGCAGGAATATAGTGCATGAGTTGGACGACAGGTGCGTAGACAGGAAGGTGTGGTTGCGGTTTCTTGGCCTCTACCTGAGTGAGGGGCATCTTTGCGACAGGACGAACGGAGGGTGGGGAATATGTATTACGCAATCAGAGAAATCAACAAGAACGTTTGAGTCAGTAAAGGCAGGAATCCTTGCGCTGCCACTAAAGTGGACAGACAAGGTTGACCCTAGAGACACCAGTTGCCACACTTGGAAAGCGAGCGACAAGGGAATCTATGACTACTTAGTATCACTAGGCATTGGTTCCCAGAACAAGCGCGTTCCTGAAGAGGTAAAGTCATGGTCGGCTGAGGACTTGAGGGTACTGTTTGATGCTCTTATGGAAGGAGACGGGCACGCATGGATGGACTGCGAGAACACCGGCAACTCTAGCTCCAATTACAAGACGGTTAGCAAGCAACTTGCTGATGACGTTGCAGAGATCGCAGTCAAGTGTGGATTCTCTGCAACTGTATGTGTACAACCAGACCCACGCAGCGACAGGAAGGTAGCGTACCGCGTTGACGTATCAACCAGGCAAGAGGTTGTGCTATCACCAGACATGCGCAGCACCGTTGAGTACGACGGCACGGTGTGGTGTGTAACGGTGCCGACAGGTCTGTTCTTCGTGCGCAGAAATGGCAAGGTTCACGTTACTGGAAACTGCGAGAACGGCCTGAACCCCCTGCTGGCCCAGGAGGGCGAAGTCGAGACCAAGCACCTTGCCAAGGAGTTCGACGAGGAGACTCCCGCGTGGTCCAGTCTGACCGGGTCGGGCCACGGCGGGTCGGGCGGCGTCCGCGAGGCAAGGATATGGTACGACAACCTGACGCCGGCAGACCCCGCGCAGGTCAACAGCGACCTCCAAGTGGACATGCAGGCCAGCCCGCCCGCGATCACCACCAACGAGGTCCGGGTGCTGCGCGGCCGCAAGCCATACGCGATGGGCGGCGACAACCCGTGGGTCCAGGGTCCGGGCGGTCCGATGCCAGCGCCGGTCAACGTCGAGGAGAAGGGGGACGACCTGACCGACCTTGTGCGGCAGTACTCCGAGTCGATGGCAGCCGGCAAAGACTCCGACAAGCTGGGCACGGTGGAGTCAAACGAGGACCTGCCCAGCGAGGAAGTCAGCGACAGCGGCAAGGCCGACGACGCGAACGAGCAAGCGCAAGAAGTCGAAGAGGCGCAGGCCGACGGCGGCAAGATTGACAAGCCAAACGGCAAGCCGAGCAAGCAGCTGGTGCGCAAGGGCTGGACCGTCTACAAGCACCAGCAGACCGTGGCCGTGGACCTGGACGGCACGATCCTGGAGTACGACGGCTGGCGGGGCGAGGGGCACTTCGGCGAGGTCCGCGACGGGGCACGGGAGGCGCTGGCGGCGCTGCGGAACCGGGGATGGAAGATCATCGTGTGGACGACCCGCGGCGACGTGCAGGCGATCAAGGACCAGCTGGACGGCAGCGGGATAGAATACGACTCGATCAACACCAACAGCGACCAGCCCGCGGGAGCCAGCGCCAAGGTCGTGGCGGACCTGTACGTGGACGACCGGGCGATAGACGGCCGCTCCCCCTGGCCGGACATCCTGGCCGAGGTCGAGCAGCGTGGCGGCGAGATGGTCAAGCAGCCGGTGGACAAGCCGGAGGAGCTGTACGCGCTGGTGGTCCAGGCGCAGGGCGAACTGGACCGGGCGCTGCAAGGCGTCGAAGGCGCGGTGCAGGTTCCGATCAAGTCGCTTGAGCGGGCCGAGGAGAAGGTCGAGCGGGACTACGGCGGCGATTGGTCGCGGCTGCTGGACGTGGTGCGGGCGTCGGTGGTTAGAGACACCGAGCAAGAGCTGCGGGACGCGGCCGAGGAGATCGACGGGCGGTTGGTGCTGGTGCGGCAGAAGGACCGGTTCGCGCAGCCGCTCCAGGGCGGCTACCGGGACATGCTGCGCAACTACCGGACGCCCTGCGGCATGGTCGTCGAGGTGCAGTTCCACCTGCGCGAGCTGTACGATGCGGAGAAGCGGGACCGCGTCTACCCGGCCACCAGAGAGATGCGGGCCAAGGCGCTGTCGGTCCAGCAGGCCGGCAGGTGGCTTGCCGACAAGTGGCTGTCGCTTGAGAGCCGCTACGGGCGCAAGGGAGCGCTGGCGATGGCCGTGGGCATGCTGGCGACGATGCCGATACCGGGCAACATCGCGGCCGTGGTTGCAGTCGCCGAGACGATCAGGGGCGTGCACGGGGCGCTGGCGGGCAAGCGACTGCGGCCGCGGCTGAAGGAGCAAGACGAGTACGCGGCTTGTCGCCAGGAGATCGACAAGATGCTGGAGGGGGTGCTATGAGCGCGATTACCGTCAGCGACGGCGTCAAGGTCAAGGCGCTGGTGGACTCGATCAAGGAGCGGGTGCTCCAGCCATTGGTCAAGCGCCTGAACGCACTTGAATACCAGGCCGACCGGCCGGTGGTGGACCAGCAGAGCTTAGCCGACGGTATCGAGAAGGGATTGGCCGACGTACTGCTCCACAACGAGCGCGTAGCGGTGGACCAGGGGGTGGTGCTGGAGGCGATCAAGCAACTGAGCGCATCGATTGCGGTGATGCAGCCGGTCAACGAGGTGACGGTCAAGCCGGCAGACGCCGTGGTGGATTTCTCAGGCGTGGTCGACGCGATCGAAAGCCAAGGGATCGCGCTGTCGGAGTCGATCGAGCAGCTGGTCAAGTCCTTCGTCAAGGCCAACGCCGATACGATGGGTGCGATCGAGCGGTCCAATAGGGAGATGATCGCGACGCTGGCGGGGCTGGTCAAGCGGATGGAGAAGATGGAGAGGCCCACGCGACTGGTGGTCAGGCACTCGGACGATGGCAAGGTGTCCGAGGTGGAGCGGGTTTAAGGAGATAGCGTGACGATATTCTTCTCATCCGGCATGCCGAGGTCGGGCAGCACGCTGCTGCAGAACCTGCTTGCGCAGTGCCCGCGACACCACTGCACGCCGACCAACGACGGGCTGCTGGACCTGCTGTGCACGGTGCGTGACGTGTGGATGCAGCGCCCGACGTTCATCGCCCAAGGCTTGAAGCAGATCGAGCCGCGCGTGGTGGCGTCGATGCACGGGATGGTTGAGGGGTTCTACGCACGCGAACTGTCGCTGGGCAAGCATGTATTCGACAAAAGCCGCGGCCACCTGTCCAAGATCGAGCTGCTGGAGGCGGTGCTGGGACGCAAGATAAAGGTGATAGTTCCGATTCGGGACATCAGGGACGTGGTGGCGTCGTTCGAGAAGTTATACCGCAAGTCGTTCGTAACCGACCACCCGCTGTCGGGCAACGACGTCTACCGCACGCTTACCGTCCGCGGCAGGGCGGAGCGGCTGTGCAGCATCGACCATACGATAGGGTACGTGGTCAACTGCCTGCAAGACGCCTTCGAGCGCGGGCTGCAGGACAGGCTGGTTATCGTGCCGTACCACGAGCTGACCCACCGACCGATCGAGACGGTCAAGCGGGTGTGCGAGGAGTGCGGCGTCGAATCGTTCACGTGCGACCCAAACAACGTGGTGCAGATGGTCAAGGAAGACGACACGGTCTACGGGATGGGGCTGCACGAGGTCCGCAAAGTTGTCGAACCGGACATAGGCGAGTCGTGGGTCGGCGTGCTTCCGGACGACTTGTCGGAGCACCTCGACAGGCAGTTTTCGTTCATCCAACAACTGGCGCAGCGCAGGTACCTGCCTCGCTTATAGGGAGGACTGACAGTGAAGTACGATCATGTTACGCAGGATTACCAGGACGATGTGGTGGCGCGCGCCATCGTGGAGCGCGAGAAGGAGCACCACCACTACGAGCTGAACCGGCTCAACTACGAGTCGCTGCTGGCGGAGCTGGAGGCCGACCCGTCGGTGCCCAAGGAGTGGCCGGAGAACATCCGCCACTGCCGCGGCCTGGACCGGGAGAAGCTGGCAGCGGCTCTGAAGGACATGCCGGAGGACTACCTGGTCGCTGCCAAGCTCCAGATGCGCGACAAGATAACCCATGACCTGATCACCAACAGGACGGCGGCGATGATGGTCGAGATGGTTTACCGCGGGCTGTGCAAGCAGCTGCCGCAAGGTCCGAGGCGAGCGGCTGCTGTAACCCGTATTTCTCAACAGAAGTAGGCGATTTTATGTCGAGTTACATAGTCGTGGGGCATAATTCATCTCCATACGTGACAGCGTATCCCTGGAGCAGCGGTTTCGGCTCCAAATATTCTAACCCAGGGACACTGCCGTCCAATGCCGGTGGCGGTGTCGGGTTTTCTCTATCAGCGACGAGTTTAGCTGTAGCGCATATAATCACTCCATTTGTCACGGCGTATCCCTGGAGCGGTGGTTTCGGAACAAAGTACTCCAACCCAGGGACGCTTCCAGCAGGAAACGCGTTTGGAATATCATTTACGCCTGCTGGATCGGATATCGCGGTATCACATGGTACCAGTCCATTTGTCACGGCGTATCCTTGGAGCGCAGGCTTTGGCAGCAAATACTCCAATCCAGGTACTCTTCCGGCAGGGCAAGGGAACAAAGTTAGTTTTACCCCGTCAAGCAATGCCATAGGGGTAGCACATAATTCATCTCCATACGTGACAGCGTATCCCTGGAGCAGCGGTTTCGGCTCCAAGTACGCTAATCCGGTATCAGGCTTACCTGGAACCGGAGGAGCCATTGCATTTGCTCCTTCGGGCAATGATGTGGCGATTGGACATTCCAACTCTCCGTACATAACAGCGTATCACTGGAGCAGTGGATTTGGAACAAAATACACCAATCCTGGAACATTGCCATCAGGATTTGCAGGCAAGGATGTATCATTTTCACCATCGGGCAACGATATCGCTCTGGCTCACAATAACTCGCCTAATATCACAGCATATCCGTGGTCAAGTGGATTCGGAACCAAGTATTCTAACCCAGGCACGTTACCATCTGGATCAGGTTACGGCGTATCGTTTTCAATGGCTGGGACTGATATTTCAGTAGGTCATGCGGGTTCTCCCTACGTGACAGCCTATCCCTGGAGCAGTGGGTTTGGGAGCAAATACTCAAATCCTGGGACGTTGCCAACAGGAACAGGAAAAAGTGTACGTTTTGGCGGTTCAGCTGCCATCACTGCACAGGTATGGCCGTATCTCGACAATGATTCAACTGGCGGAATGTCATCTATGGGCATGGGGAGCTTATAATGCTGATCGACTACACGCTCGGACAGACGTCAATTATCCTGCGGGTCAAGCTGCGGCAGGACACCACCGGAGCCAACCCAGGTAATGGGATAACGGCGCTGACCAGCGCAAGCACCGGCCTGATCATCTCGACGATCGCCGACGACGAGGCGACGCCGACTACCTACACCCAGGCCGGCTCGACCATCGAGACCATCACGACGCTGGGCACCTACGCCGCGCCGACTGCGACCAAGTGTCGGTTCAAGCTGGTGGACAACACCAACCATCCCGGCATCTACGAGATACAGATCGCCGACGCGCGCTTCGCGGTGTCCAGCGCCAAGAGCCTGCTGATATCGATCAGCGGCGTCTCTGGCATGAGCAACTGCGACGTGACGATACCGCTGCGGACGGTCAACCCCTACGACGTGAACTTCGCGCTGCAAGGGTTGAAGGGCACCACCAACCCGACAGCCGGTGCATTGATCACGGCAGGCACAGGTATGGCGCAGCTGAGCGTGTCGGGCGGCGTGGGGCAGGCTGACGCGGCGAAGATCAACGGTGTGGCCACCACCAGCGTCACCACGGTGGGCGCCAACATGGGCACAACGCAGCCTATCAACTTCAGCGGCACCGGGGCGTCGGCTCTAGTCAAGGGTGATGCGGAGCAGCTCAACGGGCAGACGGTGTCAGCATCGGGCACGATAACTTTCCCCAACGCCACCATCGCCAGTACCACGAACATCACAGCCGGAACCATCACGACGACCACCAACCTGACCAACCTGCCGAGCATTCCCAACAACTGGCTGACGGCCGCCGGCATCGCGGCGAGCGCGCTGAACGGCAAAGGCGACTGGGCGCTCGCCGCAACAGCTCTCAGCACGGCGCAGTGGACGAGTGCGCGGGCGGGATACATCGACAATCTCAACGTCGGTGGTGCGGTTGCCTCTCACGCCGACATCGCTGCCATCAACCAATCTGCCAGCAAGCACCTACTCTTGACCACTGTCGGACAATACGAACCAGATGAGACGTACACGGTCGAGATGCGTACATATGATGCGCTGACCGGCAGCGCGGTCAATGCCGACACCACGCCGACGCTCACAGCCACCGGCATGGTCAGCGGCGACTTGTCCGCCAATTTGTCTGCCGCGACCAACCCGGCCACGGGCGTGTATCGCTGGACCTACACGCCGGGGTCGACGCCGACGCTGGAGCAGATCAGGTTCGACGGTTCGGCGACCATAACGACCGTCACCTATACCCTGTCTGCGTATGCACAGACGGTTGACTTCGCCACGGCTGTGTTCACCGTGACGGACCAAATGCACTTGACCAGCATCTACAACAAGCTACCTGTCAACGACATCGCGGATGAGACCTTGGTTTTGGCCGCCGTCGGAAGCCCGGTGCAGGCGTCCGGAACGATAACAACTTTGGACGGTCTGGCGAGTCACGGAGATTCGACTTGGAGCACTGCTGTTGGCTTCGCGGTTCCGGGCGACCAGATGGACCTGGTCAACGCACCCAACGCCACGGCCGTCGCCGCGATACAGGCGGGCCTGGCGACGCCCACCAACATCACGGCTGGCACGATCACCACCGTTGGAAGTATAGCGGCCGGCGGCATCACGCGGGCGTCGTTCGACCCAGACACGGGGTTGCAGACCGTCCGCAGCGACACGGCGCAGGCAGGCGGAGCGACGTCAATCACGCTGGATGCCTCGGCGAGCTCCGCTGACGGATACTACGCCAACGACATCATCTACCTGACGGGCGGCACGGGTGCCGGACAGGCACGGTTCTGCACTGCTTACGACGGCACGACCAAGGTGGCCACGGTGGCGGCGTGGTCCGTGGTTCCAGACAACACCACCACGTTCGCGGTACTGCCGTTCGATTCCATCCCAGGTGCCACCGCCCCGACCGCAGCGGAGAACGCCGCGGCCGTGTGGCAGGACCTACTGGCCGGCGGAGACTTCAACGTGGCGGGGAGCATAGGGCTACTGCTCGCGACGGACATAGACGACACCATCAGCGGTCGGGCACCGGCAGCCACGGCGCTGAGCACCGCGCAATGGACCAACTCGCTGGCGACCAACCTGGGCACGCTCGCGGGTCACGATCCGGGCAGCACGCTTGCGGCGGCATCGGACGTGTCGGGCGCCGTCACCAGCATCGAGTCCTACGGCGCGATCCACTGGGTGACCGCGACCGGGTTCGCGGTGCCGGGCGACGTGATGCAGCAAGACATGACCCAGGCGGTGCCGACCAGCAACACCGCGCAGACGGTGGGCGACGCGCTCAACGCCGCCCGCGCACAGGGGTTCGGCAAGTGGACGTTGGTGGGAACCACGCTGACCCTGTACGCCGCCAACGGCACGACGGTGGTCAGGACGTTCACGCTGGACAGCGCAACGGCGCCGACTTCGAGGACCTAACATGTGCATCGTGGTGCAGGGACTGTTGTCGCCCAGATTGCTCTCCCAGGGGTACGCCGGTGGCCCGGTCGTCTACAGCTTCGTCATCACCCAGGGATACAAGGCGGCCTCCTGATGTTCGTCATTGTTCAAGGACTACTGAGCGACGAGCTGGTGACGCAGGGATATGCCGCCGGCGTGATTCCGCCACCATCCCAGCCGGTCATCGTCCAGCCCAGCCTGAAGGAGTCTTCCGGCGCGTCAGGCGGCTACATCGTGCCGCCTTCGACCCCCGATGCCAACCGCGTCCTCTACGGCCCTAGCTCCGGCAGCGAGCGGTTCTACGCCCCTTTTTACAGGGACGAGGACATAACCCGGCGCAACCGGACCTCGGCCCTGCTGGTCGCTATAATGGAATTGATGGAGTTGTGATATGGCCTCGACCTACGGCAAGTGCCAGAACTGCGGCAGGCGCGGCGTGCTGATCCGCAACAACAGCGGCAAGCTGCTGTGCGCCGCCTGCCACGGCGGGCCGAGCATACCCAAAGAAGTCAGGAAGTGAAACAACCGGAGTAGTGTTTCGATGGACCTCGCCCGCAACCATTTGGAGGGTTGGTGAGATGATGTGGAAGCTATGTTCGTGCGCAGCGGTGTTGGCGCTGGTGGCAGTCGCCATCGGCCAGGAGCAGCAGTTGAGCCTGCCGCAGAAGAACCCGACCGTGCTCAAGTCGCTGAAGGCCAACACGCCGCTGGTGGTGTTCGTCAACCAGAAGATAAAGCCGGTCACCGGCGCGCTGTCGATGGAGGTGATGCTTGAGGGTCCGGCCCGCGTGATCGTGCTGACTCCCGACGGCCGAGGGTGGTTCAGCGCGCTCAAAGTCAAGGAACCGACGCCTGAAAACGTGCACATAGCGATACAGGAAGGGAGGGAGGCGTTGGTCCAACCCCCTTTCGATGGCTCACCCGGCCGACCAACTGCTGACGGTAGCGCCGACGCCGCGGGTCCGTGGCTGCCGCAAGCTGAGCAGGAGCGTTTGGCCAAGCTGCTGCCCAAGGAGGTCAAGCTGGGCCGAGGGTGGTTCTACCAACTGGCTCCGCGCTACCAGAACCTATTCACCATGAACTCGATCCCCTACATGCAGGTCGATACGCTGCACGACGAGCACCCGGAGATGACGGTGTCGGGCGGCATGCTGGGCCACTCCTTCAAGAGCGTGAAGAGGATCGAGGTGCCGCAGGGAAAGAAGATCGTCGTGTGGAAGCAATCGGTGGACGTGCGGGCGTTCGCGCCGACGCCGCTTATCCGGTGGAGCTTCCCAGAAGGCACCAGGGCCTTGGACATCTTGCTCAACAACGATGGCCAGGTGTTCGAGGTCCGCCAGCAGGTCAAGGGCGACTCCGACTGGGAAACTTCGATACCATTCCGCGACAAAACCAAGTTCCCGGTCGGGTACAATGGATTGGAACGGTCGTGCGCGTCGTGCCACTCGACCACCGCGACCATCCACGACGTGCCTGGGCGCATCTACCGCAGGGTGCGGTGGGGGGACGACGGTCGGTTCTCGTGGCGGCCGTTCGACGAGTCCGGCAACATCGACCACAGGTGGCCGATCGAGGTGCGATGATGAAGGTCAGCTTGTACTGCCCGAAGATGTCTGTATCGCGCGACGGGTTCCTCCACCGGATGACGGCGGAGGAGCCGATGATGCTGACCTGCGAGGACGGTACCACGTTCACCGTGACCATCCCACCGACGCCGGTACAGATGCACTTCCTGCGGTTCCCGGACGTGGCCACGGTTGCCGCGTGCACTGGCCAAGGGCAGGACGCGGCAGGCAACGTGTTCATAGTCAGCCTGCCGAGCGTGGTGGCCAAAGCGATAGTCGCATTCGCAACGCTGCGCTACGCGGACGGACTGACGTATCAGGGCAACGTGACGTTCCCCGACTGCCTGTTCTCCGGCGGCAATGCGCAGCCGGTGACGGCAGCGGGCAACCTGGAGGCTGTTTCGTGATCTCGTTCAAGGTCGGGGACAGGGTGGTGCTCAAGGACGACGGCGAGCTCAGGGTGAACGAGTTCGCTGGTCGCCGTGGAACTGTGTCCTCGATCAACGAGTATGGAGCGCTGGTGGTGACGTTGGACGACGCCACCACGTTCATGGTAAACCCTAGCTGCGCGATGCTGGAATGCCGGTGCAACATCATGGCGGGTTGCATCTGCGGAGCACATGCCAGGGAGATGGCCGCCAAGCAACAACAAGGAGAAGCGTGATGAAGGTTCTCGTGATGTTCGCGCTGGCCCTGGCGATGATGCTGGCGGCCGTGCAGGGAATCGAGGCCGGTTGCAGTCGCGGCGGAAGCCGCGGCGGGTTCGGCTGCAGGGTGGTCCACCGAGTGCTGCACCCGTTCAACGGGCATTTCGCGCATCGCGGTGGACAGGGTGGCTGTCGATAGTGCTTGGGAGCGGCGGATCGCGTCGATCCACCGAGGGCCGACCGCGATGCTCTAGCTGGGGTCGCGGTCGGCAATTACCCGTGCTGGCAGCAGAGCCGAAAAGCTGCGATCCGCGAACGTGGCGGTTAAGCCTACATCCAAGTTAGGCCGAACAGGAGGTTCGATTCCTCCGACGGGTGCTTATGACAACCAGGTTCCTGCAAGCCAAGCACAGCATGGGCTGGATGAAGGCCGCGATGGCTGTGCAGCGCAGATATGGTATGGCCCGGCTGGTGCACAGCCCCAATGGCTGGTACATCGAGGCGACGGTGATCAGGGGCAGCTGGGTGCGCGACGTGCAGGTGAGCCGGGCGTTTCCCGACCCAGATGATGCATGGTACGACGCGCTGGAGAAGGTGGAAGCCGGCATATTTTTGAGTAAGTAATTTTATGGCGAGCATAATCAGGACCGGAACTGCGAACGCTTTGGGCGCAAAGATTGCCAAGATTCTCGGCTTGGAAGGCAAGCAGGTGAGGGCGATATCGCTGCACGTTGAAGTCAACGAGACGCCGACCATCGCGGTGTCATATGAGAGCACATTGACCGAGGAGCAGGGCGTGGCTCTAGCACAGTTAGTCGCCGAGCAGCCCGACATCGTCTACTGTGATGAGAACAATAGGTGAGCAACAACCCGACCAAGCTGATGCGACTGCTCAACCTGCTGTACCAGCAGCAGGCGCGGGACGTGCTGTCAAAGGTGCGGCCGGGCGACCCGCCGCCGGACACGTCGGGCTGGGTGCGCGCGACCGCCGACGCCGTCAAGCCGCTGCTGCTGGAGATGTGGCAGCAGGGGATGGTGCAGGCGTCCGCCAGGATCGCGGCGAAGCTGGGCAAGCGTGCCGAGGCGGACATGCCGCGGGTTCCCGCGCCGAGCATGGACGGCATGCGCAGGCACCAGCCGGGCAATGAGTCGATTTTTGGCCCCAGGATGGAGCAGCGGTCAGCTCCAATGCTCACGCTGGTCCGCAAGCGGCTGGTCTGCAAGGCGTCGGGCCAGCGCAAGACAGAGGACCTGGGCTTCTCGTTCGACCTGTTCAACCCTAAGGTGCTGGACGCGGTCGACGCAGCCGCCTATGCGTTCTGCCGGGAGACCAACGAGACGGCTACACGCGAGCTAGGCGATGCGCTGGACGACCTGCGCAGGCTGATGCGGGAGGGCTTGCCGCAGGGCGACGCGGTGGCTTTGTTGGCCAAGAAGGTGCGGATGATCTTCGCGGACCCCATGCGAGCGTTTCGTATAGCGGCGACCGAGGGCTCGCGCGCCGTGCATGGAGGGCAGATGATGGCGGCAGTAGAGGCGGGAGTCAAGCGGCACAGCTGGCTGGCCAGCGCGGACGCGTGCGAACAATGCCTATCGCTGGATGGCAAGACGGTCAACATCGGAGAACCGTTTCACGTAGATCAGAAAGGGGGGCCGTATGCGGTAATTCTTTACCCTCCGGCTCATCCCTTTCTGCTTTTGCACGACTCAAGAGGAAATTGATTGACTGTATAGTGGTGGATAGGGGGCACCCGACAAAGCGGTAAGTCTCACCGCCTTCCACCGCTACACTTGAGACAACCGGGGGAGACGCCGGTAATGAATTGCTTGCACTGTGGAAAGTCGGTTGATAGGGAAGGTGGATTATGCTGGGCTTGTCTAGGTAAACAAAAGAAAAGAGACTCTGGTAGATATGCTAGGCGGGTGGCAGCCGGAAAATGTCCAAAATGCTGTACGGCGCATGATCGTAGCAACGGCAAGGATATATGCGAATCATGCTTACAAAAATCAAAGAAGTATTACCATACCAGGAAGAAGAGAAGGGTTGGTACTGGAATCTGCCCTCAGTGTGGTAGGGAATTGACAGAGGGAAAGAAAAGGTGTCTGGTATGTCGGCAGAGAGGCTTGGATTGCCACAAGGAACGTAGAAAGAAACGACTACAAAACAAACAATGCCTGAAATGTGGATCGAGTGATATAGTATCTGGAACGAAGCACTGCCAGCAATGCAAAGACTATTACATTAAACGGGGTAGGAAATTAAAGGACGATGTATTTGCCGCGTATGGTGGGTATAGGTGCAATTGCTGCGGCGAGACGGAGGTTTTGTTTCTACAGATAGACCATGTTGAAAACGATGGCGCAGTTCATCGTAGGGAGATAGGTAGCGGTGCTTTATACCTGTGGCTAAAGAGGCATAAGTTTCCTGAAGGGTTTCAAGTGCTGTGCGCTAACTGTAACTGGGGTAAAAGGCAGAACGGTGGGATATGCCCGCATTTTGGGTATACCTAACCAATCCACGCAACGGAGAGGGACACCAATGCGCGAGTACATGAGCGAGCTCAACAACCTGGAGCAGATTCCGCAGGAGCAGCTGGTGCCGCTGATAGAGCAGGCGCAGGCTGGCAGGACGGCAGAAAAGCAGCTGAGCGAGCGCGGCAGGCCGTGCGTCGAATTGAGCGAGCTGGCCGCCGAGGGCGTCGCGGCCAGGAACCGAGTGATGGTCAGCTTCCTACCGCTGGTGGTGTCGATAGCTACCAGGCTGAACAGGTGCGGCCAGCAGGAGATGCTGGACATGGTGTCCGAGGGCAATCTGGCTGTCATAGCGGCGATCTACAACTACAGGGGCGATTTCATCAAGGACGGCAGGCCGGTCAAATTCATCACCTACGCCAGCAAGGCTATCGCGACGGAGATGCTGAAGGCGCGGAGGCAGCGTTCGTCGCACGACAACCAGGTGCGGGTGCCGGACTACCTGTGGAAGTTGATCAAGAGGAAGCAGGCGGGCGAAAAGCTTCGCAAGAAGCTGATGGTATCTGTGGAGGCCGCTGAGAGGGTGCTGGCGCCGATGGTGGACTGCTACGACACCGACATCGCCAAGAACGAGCCGGCCGACTACTGGCTGACGGTTGGGGAGGAGCACAAGGTCAACTACGAGGCGACCGAGATGGTGCTACATTCCCGCGTGATAAGCTCTGTCGAGCGGCGGATACTGGTCGGGTACTACATGAACGGCAAGACCCTGCGGCAGCTGGGCGACGCGCTGCACCTGACCAAGGAACGCGTGCGGCAGATCAAGCATTGCGCACTGGACAAACTGAGGAATCGACATGCTGAGGAATACCACGAACTCTGCTCCGCAAGGTGACCCCGACGACGTCATGGTCGGCAGGTGCCCGTCGTGCGGTCGAGTGGTCCGGTGCAGAAGGTCGGAGTGCCAGACGAGGATAGACCCAGGCTTCGGCCCGCGGCCGTGCGTCGGCTGCCCGACTGCCGGCACAGATGCCGCAAATCAACCAGTTAGCTGCGGGATGCGAGTCTACATGGCGGAGGCGAAATGATGGCCAAGTTCGAGGACCGAGACAAACTGAACACCGCCGAACAGAAGCTGTGGGATGCGATGGCGGACGGCGAGGTGCATGAGGTCGAGGACCTATGCCTGATGCTGGACTCGCAGATGAGCGTCGGCACGCTGCGCTGCCTCATGAGCTCGGTGCGCGTGAAGATCAGGCGGATGGGCCTGCCGGAGACGGTGATCTTCGAGGACGGCGGTTACCGCAAGGTGCGCTACATCAACGCGATAGGGTAGTTCCGCGGACAGCTTCGCGGGTGGTTTTCCCGATTATTAATTCAATTTCAGCATTGAAAATCCCGTGTTCCGAAATTAGAATTCCTCTGATGTCCGTGGTCATCGTACAGCTTGATCCGCTGGGAAACTGGCAAGAAGCGCCGCCCACCGCGTTCATCAGCACGGTTGCCGGCGGGCAATTGCCGGTGTGGTCGCTGGAGCCGCTGGAGCTGCACAAGGCGTACATGTTCGCGTGCAGCCCTCAGCCCCAGGTGCCTGACATGCTGCGCGGACAGGTGACGGTGCTGCCCAGCGGGTTCGACGACAAGGGCAACATCACCGGGTTCTCGGCCAGCTACGACCAAGGCGCCCACGACAAGAACCAGGACGAGCTGGCCGCGTGGGACCGCAAGTGGCAGGCGTACAAGGTGATCTGCGACGAGATACTGGTCGAGGTCAACGACCTGCTGACCAGGGGCAAGAACTAGGGGACCGCTTTGCTGGTACACCCATCCGTAGCTGACGTGGCCTCCCGCCGCGGCGCGATCGAGAAGGCGCTGCGCGATGGCTCGCTGTCGACCAAGTCGCTGGTCGAGAACTATTGCTACATCTACAAAGACTCTCCAGACGGTTCGGCGGTGCTGGGATACGGCCGCAGCGGGGTGACGGGCGCCGAAGACCGCAAGGAGCAGTACACGGTCGCTACGCTGGTCAGCCTTGAAGAGGACCGGGTCGGCGACACGGTCCACCCGATGGGCGCCTACCTTGGGAACTACCAGAGGAACCCGGTGTGGTTCTTCGGGCACCAGGAGTGGCAGATACCGGTGGGCAAGGCGATGTCGCCGGACGGCCGGCTGTGCTGCTTCCCGGAAGAGAACCGGATGCAGCAGTGGTGCTGGTGGGACATGGTGGACCCGGACGCCGCTTTCCTCAAGGGCAAGGTTGACCGCGGGTTCGTCAACGCCACCTCCGTAGCGTTCGTGCCGATCGAGGCGCAGCGCAAGGAACGGGTCAAGGCGCACCAGCACCAAGGCGACATTGGCGGATACGACTTCATCCGGTGGGACGAGACCGAGGGCAGCTGGGTCGGCGTGCCCAGCAACCCGTTCGCCACGGTGCAACCCAAGTGGTACAAGTCCGCGCCGGCCGAGCTGAAGGATTGGTGCCGCGACTGCCACGACAAGATGTGCGAGTGGCGGGACATCGCGGACAAGGAGCATGGCCACATCAGCAACCGGATGGAGAAGTGCATCCGCGGCACGTGCGCGATCAAATCGACCAACGAATCCGGCGGCTGCTTCACGGGGTGGTGTCCGATGCCGAAACAACAGCAGATCAAGAGCCGTGAAGTTACGCGCAAATCCTGCGGCTGCTCCGCCTGCTCCAAGGGCGACGCCTGCCCGTGCGGCAAGGCGAAAGCGCTGTGGAAGCGGCACAAGGCCCTCGTCCAGGCCGACATGGACCACGGCCGCGGCGAGGGGGAGATCGATATGACCAAGGCGCAACCCTCTGAAGAGATCACCTCCTCGGACGCCTGCCAAATCCTCCGCGACGGTGAGGCTAACGGCCAGCCGCTGACCGAGGCGCAGCGCGGCATGTTCGGCGCGGCGTGCGGCAAGAAGAGCCTGCTGCGACGGGTGGGCAAGGGATACATCGCCACCTACCGCACCAAGCAGGGACCGATCCACGTCGCGCACCGAGCCGACGGCCGGGCGGTGGCGAAGGGGTCGATGGCGCGGGTGACGAAGGTACTGAAAGCTGGCGTAGACCCCTGTAAACGCTGTAAAGGTCGTGGATGGGTCAGGAGCGGCAACGGCGAAATGATCGAATGCACGGCTTGCGGCGGTACCGGAAGGGAGAAGGCGCTGCGGAAGGACTACGGCAGCAAGGAGTACCGCGAGGGGTTCGCCGCGGGAAAGCGTGGCAAGTCCAGTGGGGACTGCCCCTACGATCCGCACACTCCGGCGGGCAAGGACTGGCTGAACGGCCTGGACGACGGCAGCGGCGGGAAGGCAAAAGGACTGGTGCAAAAAAATCGTTACCGTTTAGTTTCCTCCAAAGGAACTAAAACGGTAAACGGCTCAGAACAGCAAGCTATTGTCGCTGCAATAAAGATGGAAGAAGAATTGCAACCATCATTCGGCGTGAGTATTGAAAATGAGCATGGAGAAACGATTGCGGAAGTGAATGATGGAAAGGTTGAAAAATCGCTTGGCGAGACCTCCGGCGCGTCGGGCGGGTACATCGCGCAGAAGTCGGGACTGGGCAGCAAGTGGCTCGACCTGAAGGCCGGCAAGCGGGTGACGATGTCCGACGGCGAGTACGACCAGCTGGTCGACTGGTTATATGATAAGCCGGAGGACAGTGAGGATTACAAACTAGGCGGGTATCTGGCCAGCGTGCCTAACCCACGGCAGATAGGTACAAAGGATACCTTGCAAGTGTGGTTGAAGAAGTCGTTCAACCGCCGCAAGGACATGGACACCCAATACGACCAAGGCTACGTCGCCGCGTGGGATGGCCGCGCCCGCAGCACCAACCCCTACAAGAACGACAACGAGGGCCGCGGCCCGCAGTACCGCGAGGACTGGGACGCGGGCTGGGTGGACGGAGCGAAGGAGCGGCTGGCCGGGAGAAAGAACATGAAGACGAGAGTGCAGAAGGAATCGGTCGACGATGGCGCCGAGGTGCAAAGCGACGACCCGGCCCCGATGGACGTCGCGCCCCACGAAGTGGCGATGGCTCACCTGTACCAGTCCGCCAAGTCCGACCGCGACTACCTGACCGAGGCGCTCAAGGACATCACTCCGTTTGACCCGCAGACCGGCGCGGAGAACAAGGCGCATAAGGCGCTGACCGAGCACCTGGCGTCGCTGGGCGAGCGGGCCGAGTCGCTGAAGGCGATGTTCGGCGAGCACAGCGAGAAGGACATCGAGGAGGTCGGCAAGGGGTTGAGCGACACCACCAACGAGGAAGTGGGCGAGGCCAACCTGGTCGATCGCGGGGAGATTCCCGAAGTGGACATGGACCTGGGCGGCGAGGTCGATATGGAAGAGGATGACGCGCTGCAGGCTGATCTGGAGGGCGAGGAGGACAAGTCCGAGATCGGTTCGCCGGAGTGGGCGGCCGAGGAAGCAGCCGAGCCAGAGCACCAGGGAGCGCTGGGCGACGAGGCGGAGGAATCCGATCCGTCGACTGAAGAGATACTGGAGCGCTACCAGAACGAAAAGGGCCGCTGGGGCACGCGCAAGGCGTCGGCCGCGAAGGTGGCCAAGGTGCTGGCGGCGGGCGGCGTGGTCAAGTCGGGCAGCGACGGCCGCAAGTGGCTGGTGCTGCCGAGGCATGCGCAGAAAGCATTGGACACTGCTTTCAAGGCAGGTTATGTTGCTGGATATGGTGGTAAAATTCATAATAATCCATACAAAAATGGTACAAGGGAATTTCAAGACTATAACACAGGATATGAAGACGGTCATGATGACAAAAAGATTGGAAAATCCCCCGCATATAAATCACTCCGCCGCAAGTCCTCCGTCTCCGACCCCGGCAATCTGGACAGCGGCAAGGGCGCGATGGGCGACCTGCACGACGAGGGCAACCCCGCCGAGTTGAAGGAGGAGCACGCCGAGACGATCAAGTCAGTGTCCGCGGCGATGAAAGGCATGGCCGTGGCGCACGACATGCCGGAGCACCACAAGTCCGCGCTGGACATGCACGGCGACGCGCTGGCCAAGGGGCTGGAGGACGGCACGCACGAGGCCGCGATGGGCAAGGCGCTGGACCACATGCAGTCGCTCAAGGGCGCCCCCGACGTTCCCGAACACCACAAGGACGCGCTGTCCTACAACGCCAAGCGGTTGAAGAAGGCCCTCAACGACATGGGCAACCCGGAGGAGACCAAGGAGGACGAGCCGGAGGAGGAGAAGGAAGAAGCCGGCGCCGAGACCGAGCAGAAGGCCGAGGAATCGACCAACGAAGAGCAGAAGGCGCTGTTCGACATGCTGCGGGACTCCGCGATGGAGCTTGAGACTACCGTCAAGCGTGTCGGCCTCAACGGGAGCCGGCGATGACGGACAGATACCCAGGCGTGCCGGTGCTGCCAGGCTGGCAGGTGCTGTGGGGCCGGGTATACGCCGACGTGATGACCGGCAGTCTTACGGGGGTCGGAATAAAACGAGAAGTGGGTTTCGCCGCCAGGTACGCGACCAGCTGCACTGCGAGAGCGGTGGGGGCGCAGCTGGCCAGGGCGATGATAGCGAGGCAACATGCCGCGGTGGCTAAAAAGACTGATTTGGAGCGAGCACCGTGAGGTGCCGACCGTCTCTGCTGCGGCCGATCCGTCGCCCAAGCTGGCGGCGGTGTTGCAAGCGATCGAGCATGCGCTGCTCGCAGATGCGGGGCAGCTGGACGGACCCTCGCTGGAGAGCCATCTGGTGTTCGCAGTCGATTGCCGAGACGACCAGCTGCTGCACAAGATACTGCTGACCAAGGGCGGCAAGATCACGGTCGAGATCAACCTCGCGCCGGACTTCGCCGAGGACGGGCAGTGGGCGGCCCGGATGGCCCAGCTGCGGCAGATGGCGGGGGTCGACAAGTAATGGCGATGGACCAACTGCTGAAGATGGCGACCGAGCAGGAGCGCAAGCTGGCGGAGACCGTGCTGCGCGACCTGATCAACCGCCGGGCCGACAAGGTGACCGGCGAGATAGCCTGGCGGGCCGTGATGAACGAGGGCTGCGTCAGGCGGACGTGGATAGAGAGCAAGGTGGAAGCGAAGTAGAAGACAACACACCCGAACACGGACTATCGGCGGCCCGCCTGGTGGCGACTCCCGCAGAACCCGCGAATGGCTGCACCGCACGGTGCCGGTCAACGCGGGTTTTTCTTTTGACAAAGGGGAGACGACAGATGGCTCTGACCGCCGAAGAAACCAAACTGATCATGGGCTCGGTCGAGATGACCAAGGCTCTGACCAAGCGCCTGGACGAGATGGAGCGCACTCCCGCCAAGGGGGTCGATCCCCGCGGCCTGTTCACCGGATTCGCGCAGGAGGCTCCCGGCCCGTGGGAAGTGGACAAATACAAGTACGCCAACCTGGGCGGCGCCTACGCTTCCGCGGCGGTCAACCACCTGACCGCGGGCAAGGAGAAGCGGCTCAGCGGCATGGGTCCGTGCTTCATCAAGATGGCCGCGCTGGCCGGCGACAAGGACGCGATGGCGTACGCCCGCAACCTGCCGGACTGGGCCAGCGACTACGACGCTGACAAGCTTGAGGCGCAATACGGCTGCACGCCGGTGGTCAAGGCCAAGGAGAAGGGCGTCCCCGGCTGGGACCCGCGGACCAAGAAGGTGCTGCTCAACGAGCGCCGCAAGACCGCGCTGGCCGAGAACAGCGGCATGGCCGGCGGCTACACAATCCCGCCGCAGTTCATGGCCGAGCTCCAGACGATCGCGGGCGAGGACGCCTTCGTCGAGCAGCGGTGCAAGCAGATTCCGATGAACAGCAGGACGATGGACCTGCCGATGCTGGACATCATGACCGCGCAGAGCCGGGGCACCACGCCCTACGGCGGCGGCATCCTGTTCCAGTGGCAGCCGGAGGCGGTCACCTACAACCAGACGCAGCCGCAGTTCCGCCAGTCAACTTGGACCGCGTGGGACTTGGTGGGCGTGACGGTTTCCTCCAACCAGTTGCTCGCCGACAACGGCATCGGCCTGGACGCGCTGCTGACACAGCTGTTCGGCTGGGGCATCGGCTTTTACAAGCAGTACGCCTTCCTCCAGGGCCTCGGTGCCGGCGCCTCGATGCCGCTGGGCATCATCAACAGTCCCGCGACGCTGCTCCAGGGCCGCACGACCCCCGGACACTTCAAGTACGCCGACGCCTGCGCGATGATGGCGCACGCGCAGATCAGGAGCTGGGACACCGCCTGCTGGATCATGCACCAGAGCGTGCTGCCGGAGCTGGCGCAGATGGTGGACAACTCTACCCGCAACCAGCTGATCTGGGTCAGCCCGTTCGGCAACGGGCAGGTCGGGCCGGCCGCGATGAAGCTGCCGATGGTGTTCTTCAACGGCCTGCCGGTGTACTTAACCGAGTGCCTGCCGACGCTGGGCACCACGGGCGACGTGATGCTGTCGGACTTCAGCCGGTACGTGGTCGGCAACCGCATGGACATGCAGATCGACGTCAGCCCGCACGTGCTGTTCCAGAGCAACCAGCTGATGTGGAGGGTTATCACGCGCTGCGACGGCAAGCCCTGGCTCCAGCAACCGATTCAGGATGCCCAAGGGTGGCAAATCAGCCCGTTCGTCGTGCTGCACTGACAACCAACGGCTGGCAGTCGGGCTGAGCCGATACCGCAGGCCGACACAAATAACCAACAAACCGGGCACCCAACATGGCGGCAGTCATCGACAGAACGGTACCGACCCGCAACGGTTCAGGACTTACCGAAGAACGCAAGTCCTTCGGCGGGTTCCTGCGGGCGGTCGCGCGCGGCAACCCCGACGCGATCGAGCGGCAGGGTGGCGTCCACACTTCCGTACAGAAGTCTGCCGCCAACGACGAGCTGTCGGGCGCCGCCGGCGGTTGGCTGGTGCCGATGGACTACACCGCCCGGTTCATCAAGCCACTGGCTGAGCGGTCGATCATCTATCGCAGGGCTCACGTGCAGCCGATGGCGTCGCTGGAGATGACCTGCCCGATGCTGGACGCGACCACCGCGCTGGCCGCCGGCACCGTGCCGTTCTTCGGCGGCATCCTGTCGACCTGGGGCGCCCAGATGGGGCTGCTCAGCGCCAACGAGTTCGAGCCGCAGTTCCGTTCAATGACGCTGCACGCCTGGGACAA